>Ga0070734_10001185_pt1 | contig 40585 bp, 30 predicted proteins | sample Coa_R1_8_FD_66444 | JGI IMG/M metagenome (GOLD analysis project Ga0070734, IMG submission 66444) | Surface soil microbial communities from Centralia Pennsylvania, which are recovering from an underground coalmine fire - Coalmine... | ecosystem: Environmental > Terrestrial > Soil > Unclassified ...
GCCGAGGTGGCCACCGCCGTCACCAAGGGCGACCTGACGCGCTCCATCAAGGTGCATGCGTTCGGCGAAGTGGCCGCCCTTAAAGACAACGTCAACGAAATGATCCGCAACCTCAAGGAGCAGACGCTCAAGAACAGCGACCAGGATTGGCTCAAGACAAACCTGGCCAAGTTTAGCCGCATGCTCCAAGGGCAAAAGGATCTGCTCACCGTGGGCCGGCTGATTCTGTCGGAACTGGCCCCGGTCGTTTCGGCGCAGCATTCGGTGTTCTATGTCCTTGAATCGGGGGACACGCCGCAGTTGACCTTGCTGGCCAGCTATGCCCATAAAGGCACCAGTGCGATTGGCAAGCGCTTGAGCCTGGGCGAGGGGCTAGTCGGCCAATGCGCCCTGGAAAAGCAAAAGATCCTGCTCACCAATGTGCCCACCGATTACATCCGCATCGCCTCCGGCCTGGGGGACGCCCCGCCCAAGAACATCATCGTCCTGCCGGTCGTCTTTGAAGGCCAGGTCAAGGGCGTGCTGGAATTGGCCTCGTTCGAAAGTTTCAACCCAACACAACAAGCATTCCTCGAGCAGTTGACCGAAAGCATCGGGATCGTGCTCAATACGATCGAAGCCAACATGCGTACGGAAGACCTGCTCAAGCAATCGCAGTCGCTGGCGCAGGAGCTGCAAAGCCGCCAGGAAGAGCTCCAGCAGACCAACCAGGAACTCCAGGAAAAGGCGGCCCTGCTGGCCCACCAGAACGCGGAAGTAGAACGCAAGAACATCGAAGTGGAACAGGCCCGGCAGGCGCTCGAAGACAAAGCCAAACAGCTGGCCCTGACCTCCAAGTACAAATCGGAGTTCTTGGCCAACATGTCGCATGAGCTCCGCACGCCGCTTAACAGTCTGTTGATCCTGTCCGATCAGCTTTCCAAGAACCCGGATGGCAATCTGACGCCCAAGCAAACGGAATTCGCCAAGACGATCCATTCCTCCGGCAACGATTTGTTGATGCTCATCAACGATATTCTCGACCTGTCCAAGATCGAATCCGGGACGGTCGTGGTGGACGTGGGCGAGGTGCGGTTGTCCGATCTGCACACGTACGTGGAGCGCACGTTCCGTCACATGGCCGAATCCAAGGGCATCGACTTCTTCATCGAAATCGACGAAACCGTACCGAAATCCGTCTTCACGGATACGAAGCGGCTGCAACAGGTCATCAAGAACCTGCTCTCCAACGCCTTCAAATTCACGCACCAAGGTGCGGTTGCCTTGCGTATTCAGTCGGTGACGACGGGCTGGGATCCGGCCAACGACAGCCTCAACCGGGCACCTTCCGTGCTGGCGTTCTCGGTTTCGGATACGGGGATTGGCATTCCTCCCGATAAGCAACAGATCATTTTCGAAGCATTCCAGCAGGCCGACGGCAGCACGAGCCGAAAATACGGCGGCACGGGTCTTGGCCTGGCCATCAGCCGTGAAATCTCCCGCCTCTTGGGTGGCGAGATCCGCCTGACCAGCGCCATCGGCCACGGGAGCACGTTTTCCCTCTATCTGCCGACCGTGTATACGCCCAACAAGGCGCCGCGCAAGTCAACGCCCAGTGTCGTGGACGTCGCCCGGCCGGCGCCGGCCCAGACAGAGGCATTGCCTCCGGTCCTCGAAACGCCTGTCTTGGTCAACGAAGTGGGCGACGATCGTACACTCATCCAACCGGGCGACTCGGTGCTGCTGATTGTGGAAAACGATCTACCATTCGCTCGCCTGATGCTGGAAGTGGCTCGGGAAAAAGGCTTCAAAGGCCTCGTGACATCGTTGGGAGCCGCAGCACTTGCGATGACGCGCGATTACAAACCGGACGCCATCACTCTCGATATCTGCTTGCCGGACATTGACGGCTGGCGCGTTCTCGAGCGCCTCAAAAATGACACGGAAACCCGCCATATTCCGGTCTACGTCATCTCTACCGAGGATGCGGCGGAGCGCGGTGCCCGCCTGGGCGCCAAGGGAGTCCTGGCCAAGCCGATCCAGAATCGGGAGACCCTGGAACAAACCGTGGACAAGATCAAGCGCTTCGTCAGCCGATCCGTGAAAGACTTGCTCGTGGTCACGCAAGATCCTGCCAAGGGAGAGCGGATTCGCGAGGTCATCGGCAACGGGGATATCCAGACGACCACGGTATCCACCCCGGACGATGCCCTGGCGTTGCTCCGCGAACGGAAGATGGATTGCCTGGTCGTCGATCCCGAACTGGTGCATCTGGTCGAGAACACCGCGGCGAGTTTTGTCGCGGAGCTTCAGCGCGAGCCGGGATTGGAGGATTGTCCGGTCATCGTGTACGCAGAGCGGGCAACCACCGGCGTGAGCGAAATCGGCGTCGCGGCTCTGGGCCAGAGCCTCAACCTCAAGGTGGCAGAATCGCCGGAGCGATTGCTCGATCAGGCGATTTCCTCACTACACTACTCCATGGCCAAGCTGCCCGAAGCGAAGCGTGCCGTGCTCGAACAATTGCAACAAACCGACCGGGCCCTGGCGGGTCGGAAGGTGCTGATCGTCGATGACGACATCCGCAATATTTTTGCCTTGACCAGTGTCCTGGAACGGCATCAAATGGTGATCGTGTCGGCCGAAACCGGCCGGCAGGCGATCGATCTGCTCCAGGCGGAGCCAGACATCGAAATTGTCTTGATGGACATCATGATGCCCGAGATGGACGGCTTCGAGACGATGCGTGCGATCCGGCAGATTCCCAGGCTCAAGAATTTGCCGATTATCGCCGTCACCGCCAAGGCCATGAAAGGAGACCGCGAAAAGTGTATCGAAGCGGGTGCTTGGGATTACCTGTCCAAGCCCGTGAACACCGACCAGATGTTGGCCGTTCTGCGCGGTTGGTTGCACCGTTAAAACCGAGCTGGCGGCCACGGGAGGGCGTCTGCCAGACGTTGTTGCAGGGATCTCATTATGCCAACGGCCGACAAGGTCAACATCCTCGTTGTGGACGACCTCGCCGAGAAGCTCCTGGTCTACCGAACGATCCTCGAGGAGTTGAACGAGAACATCGTCGCAGTGCAGTCGGGCCGCGAGGCACTTCGCCAGCTATTGGAGCAGGATTTCGCGGTCATCCTGCTCGATGTCAACATGCCGGACATCGACGGTTTGGAAACCGCCGCGCTCATTCGCCAGCGCCGCCGGACCGAACACACGCCGATCATTTTCGTCACTGCCTTCGCCGATGAAATCCATGCTTCCCGAGCGTACTCTCTTGGGGCAGTCGATTTCATCCTCACACCGGTCGTTCCGGAAATCCTGCGGACCAAAGTGCGCGTCTTCGTCGATCTGTTCCGCAAGACCGAACAGGTCAAACGCCAGGCCGAGGAACGCATCCTCCTCGCGCAGGAGCAGGCCGCTCGGGCCGCTGCGGAAGAAGTAAGCCGCCGGGCGACTTTCCTTGCCGAAGCCAGCACGGCGTTGTCCAGCTCCCTGGATTATCAGGCCACTTTGCACCGGTTGATGGAGCTGGCCGTACCGGCTCTGAGTGATCTGAGCGTGATCAGCCAGGTGGATGAGCACGGCGGCCTGGGCCCCACGAATCTGGCGTGGGTGCACGATCAGAGATTGTCCACGCACACAGCCAAGGATCCGCATGGCCTGCCTCGGGCGTTGCAAGGGGCTTTCGAGCGCGTGATGACCGAAGGCAAGGCGGAATACCTGCCGACGTTCGTTGCGGTGGACAATTGGGAGGCAGCGAGCCTGGAGAATGGCCGCAGCATCTGCTCGACCCATGCCGGTGCGACAGGACCCGATTTCTCCCTCCAATCGGCGGTGGTGTTACCGCTCCAGGTGCGTGGAAGGATGCTGGGCGTGCTGGCTCTGGCCGTCGGCCTTTCCGGTCGACGATTCGAATCCACCGATTTGGCGCTGGCTGGCGAGCTGGCCCAGCGAGCTGCCATTGCGCTCGACAATGCCCGGCTCTACCACGATATCCAGGAGGCGGACCGACGGAAGAACGAATTCCTGGCGATGCTGGCCCACGAGCTGCGCAACCCATTGGCCCCGATTCGCAGTGCCGTCCAAATCATGGGGATTGTTAGTCCCGATCTGCCGGACCTCCGCTGGGCTCGCAACGTGATCGAACGGCAAGTGCAGCACATGGTCCGGCTTGTGGATGACCTGCTCGATCTTTCCCGGATCACGCGCGGCAAGATCAAGCTCCAGATCGAGATGGTGAATGTGGCGACGGTGATGGAGCGCGCGCTGGAAACCTGCCGGCCGGTGATGGACGCCCGCCATCATGAATTAATGGTGGCTTATCCATCCGAACCGCTCTGGGTGCAAGGGGACGCGGCCCGGCTCGCGCAGATTTTGGGCAACTTGTTGAACAACGCGGCCAAGTACACGGAAGACCGAGGACAGATCTGGTTGACCGCGGCCCGGGAGGGGAATGAGGCGGTCCTCCGGGTGCGGGATTCCGGCATCGGGATTCCACCGGAGATGCTCAGCCACATTTTTGACCTGTTTACCCAGGTTGACCGCTCGCTAGATCGGTCCCAAGGCGGCCTTGGAATCGGATTGACCTTGGTCCGTCGCTTGGTGGAACTGCATCAGGGCAGCGTCCAAGTTGTCAGTGCCGGACCAAACCAGGGGAGTGAGTTTATCGTGCATTTGCCGCTTGCTCAGCGGGTGCAGCCACGCGAGCCTTCCGCCAACGGCAAGCACAACGCACCGACCCCGTGTCCCAGCTGCCGGATCCTCGTCGTAGATGATAATGTGGACGCGGCCAATAGCCTGGCGAAGCTATTGCAAATGAGCGGGCACGAAGTGAAGGTGGCGTATGACGGCCCCACGGGGATTCAGACAGCCAAGGCGATGGTGCCGGACCTTATCCTGCTCGACATCGGGCTCCCCGGAATGGATGGTTTTGACGTGGCCCGACATCTGCGGGGGGAACCGGCATTAAAAAATGTGCCGCTCGTGGCCGTCAGCGGTTATGCGCGGGAAGAAGATCGCCTGCGTTCCCAACAAGCCGGTTTCAATAGCCACCTCGTCAAGCCGCTGGATCCGCAGATATTGCCCGCCTTGTTCACGGCCCTTCTGGAGCGGCGCGACGCACCCGCTCTGTAGGGCGCCCGGATCGTCGCTACGCCACCGCATTTACTTGCTTCACGGGTTGACCCGTTTCCCAGACGAGGACCGTTTGCATTACCTCATAGGTATCGGCCGTCGGCGGCGGTAAAGGCCAGGTGAACCCTTCTGCGACGGCTAATTGTCCAGCGGCGCCCCGCCCCCGCGGTTGACTCCACAGACCAACGAAACGGCCAATGGCCCGGCCGCGCCGACAGAGGCATTGGATCCGCTCCTGAGCGGTTTGCTCGCAAGGGGCGTCGGCGGCGATCTGCTCCGCCTGATCGACCAGCCATTCCACGAGCATGCGCGCCTCGGCGTCGCCCAGCCCGCGTGTCAGCAGCTCATTGTCCAGGATGTGGCTCAAGAGCAGCTTCGTCAAGATTGGCACAATCGTTTCCCCCGGCCGGCAGCACGGCCCGTAACGGATGCCCCAGGGCCATCCTTCACACGGAATAACCTGATACATGCTCCGGTCGGTTGCGTCCGTTGAGCGGCGGTTCTCAGAACCAGGGGTTGTGTGCCCCACGCGGTTCTGAGAACCGCCGCTCAACGGACGCAACCGATTCATGCATGAGATACGGGAAGGCGGGGCTTATACCGGCGCCCCACCGCCAGGGCAACCCCAATCGGACGAGATCCTTCTCGGTCTCTTTGCCTGCGGGGTGCCATTTTCCCATTCGTTGGCCAATCCGCCAGGTTCGCACCCCAAGCCCTTGTCACCTTGACGGCCTTCTCCGGGAGGGGTAATTTGCCAACTGAAGGCAGATTTTTTGCGCATGTCTTGCGCGCTCGTGGAGTGCGGTCGTGGCCTTGACAATGCTGGCCTCAAGCGCTGATACAGTGATCGGCGATCAATCGGTGCGGCTGGGCATAGGGATCGGGTTGACGGGATTCGTACTGGTTGTGGCCGCGATCGTCGCCATGCTCTGCTGGCGACGTCCCGATATCGTGGTACGCTCACTCTTGTGGTTGCCGGCGCACCTACTGTACCGGATTCGGGTGTTCGGCCGGGACAACATTCCGGCCAGCGGCCCAGCGTTGTTTGTCTGCAACCATGTCAGTTTCATCGACGCCTTTTTGGTGTTTCTGGCTCAGCGCCGCCTCGTTCGGTTCGTAATCTGGGCCCCGTATGCGCGGCTACCCGGGCTGGGATTCTTGCTCCGCCTGGCCCGTGTCATTCCCATCGACGGCTCCGCAGGGCCACGGGCCATTCTGCAATCCTTGCGCACGGCCAGCACCGCCTTACAGAATGGCGAAATCGTCTGCATCTTCGCCGAGGGAGCCATCACGCGCACCGGTTTTCTGCTTCCGTTCAACCGCGGCCTGGAGCAGATCCTCAAGCGGAGTCCTGCTCCGATCGTCCCGGTTTGCCTCGACCATGTTTGGGGCAGCATCTTCAGTTATCGCGGCGGCAAATTCCTCTGGAAATGGCCCCAGACGTTCCCCTTCGGCCGCTACCCCGTCAGCATCGCCTTTGGCGAGCCGTTGCCGGCGAAGACGCCGGCGGTCGCCGTTCGCCAGGCAATCCAAAAGCTATCCGCCAACTGTGCGATCCAGAGCATCGACGAGCGGCGGCCGGTACATCGCCAGTTCGTGCACATTGCCGCCCGGCATCCATTCCGCAAATGCCTCGTCGATCCATCGAACCAGGGCAAAGTCTACAGCTACGGGGAAGTCCTGGCGGGCACGCGCATGCTGATTCACTGGCTGCGGCCGTTTTTGGCCAACCAGCCGATGGTTGGTCTCTGGCTGCCACCGAGTGCGGGCGGGGCCTTCGCGAATTTGGCGGTCGCGCTGCTCGGCAAGACAGCCGTCAATCTCAACTACACCTCTTCGGCTGACAACATTCGCTCCGCAATCCGGCAGTGCAGCTTGCGTTTCGTAATCACCTCGCGCCTGTTTCTGTCCGAGAAGCCACTAGATGCCGGCGCGGACGTGAAACTTCTCTATCTGGAGGATTTTCGACAGCAGGTGTCCCGCTGGCAACGCCTCCGCGCCTATCTGACCGTGATCCTGCTGCCTGCCTATGTGATGGAACACTGGGTACTCGGTTTGGGCCGACATACGATGGATGACCTGGCTACCGTCATTTTTTCCAGTGGCAGCACAGGAGATCCCAAGGGCGTGATGTTGACGCACCGCAACTTGGCGGCCAATGCGGAGTCGATGATCCAGGCCATCGATCCGCGTCCCAGCGACCTCTTGCTCGGAATCCTGCCGTTCTTTCACAGCTTTGGCTACACGGTTACCCTGTGGGTGCCGTTGCAAGTTGGGGCATCGCTGGTGTTTCACCCCGATCCTCGTCAGGCGAAGGAAATCGGCGAGCTTTGTCGGCGCTATCGGGCGACGATTTTTCTGACCACGCCAACCCTGCTCCGTTTTTGTCTCAAGCGCTGCGATCCGGACGACTTCAAAACGTTACGCATCCTGATGGTTGGTGCCGAGAAGCTGCCGCCGACCCTGGCCCAGGAATTCAAGGCGAAATTCGGAGTGCTGCCGCTGGAGGGCTATGGCTGCACGGAACTGTCACCGGTGGCTGCGGCCAATGTGCCGGATTGGGAAGAAGGGGGCGTGCGCCAAATCGGCAACAAACCGGGCACGATTGGCCAGCCAGTCCCGGGAGTTGCAGCGGCCATTGTCGATCCGGAATCCTTTCAACCGCTGCCGCCGAACAGTGAAGGAATGCTGATGATCTACGGCGGCAACGTGATGAAGGGCTATCTTGGCCGACCGGAGGCAACCCGAGAGTCGCTTCACGATGGCTGGTACATCACGGGCGACATTGCCAAGTACGATGAGGACGGCTTCTTGACCATCACCGATCGTCTCGCGCGCTTCAGCAAGATTGGCGGCGAAATGGTGCCACACCAGAAAATTGAGGATGAGCTGCACAAGATCCTGGGAACCAACGAACGGGTGTGCGTGGTCACGTCGGTGCCGGACGAACGGCGTGGGGAACGGCTCGTGGTGCTACACACCGCCCTGAACGGCACGAATTCGCATCATCTGGTGGAGCAATTGACAGAACACGGGCTACCGAACCTTTGGATTCCCTCGGAACGCGACTTCAAGCAGATTCCGGAAGTGCCCGTGCTGGGCAGCGGCAAAGTGGATCTGAAACGAGTCAAGGAAATGGCCCTGGAAATGAGTCGGTGAAGCAGATGCCGACGGCAAACTAACCCTGCATGGTTCTACCGCAAACAAGCCTGGCGCCCACGCGAAGGATCGCAGCCTTCTTCGCGTGGGCGCCAGGCTTGTTTGCTGTCGAATGGCGAGCGTTGATACAAGATGATTTCCATGTCCTTACACCGCGCCCGCGTTGTTCTCGTTCGGACACAGATCGCGGAGAATCTGGGTGCGGCGGCGCGGGTAATGCGCAACTTGGGGCTGAATGATTTGGTATTGGTCTCTCCCGAAGCGAACCCCGCCGACCGGCAAGCACGGCGGCTCTCGACCCACGGGGAGGCAGTCCTTGATCAAGCTCGTATCGTCCCTGACCTGAGCGAAGCGGTCGCAGACTGTGTGCTGGTAGCCGGAACGTCCGCTCGAACGGGCCAGCTCATCCGCGGCCAGTTTGATCGACCGGACACGATCATGCCACGATTGATTGAAAGCATGGGAGCTGGACCGGTCGCGCTGGTCTTTGGCCCGGAGCGGAACGGGCTGACCGATCACGAGCTGACGCGCTGCCACCACCGGATCCATATCCCGACGGACCCTGCTTATCCAGCGCTCAACCTGGCGCAAGCTGTGGCGATTTGTGGCTACGAGCTTCGTCGTGCATGGCTGACGCAAACGCAGCCGGCCGAGGAAACAGCACCGCCGGCGACGTTCGCAGCGATGGACCGCATGTTTGCAGACCTACGGGCAAGCCTGGAAGCGATTCATTTCCTGTACGGGCCGAAGGCGGATTCATTGATGCATGCACTGCGGCATTTGATCAGCCGGGCCCGGCCGACGGAGATGGAGGTCGGCATGCTGTTCGGGTTGGCGCGGCAGATTCGCTGGTTTGTGGAGCAGCAGATGCGCTAGCCCATCCTTAGCCACTGTCCACGACCAGCACATCGACGCCGGGGATGGTCCGAAGCAACCGGTCCAAGACCGATTGGCCGAACCAACGCCGATACCAGGGCCGCTTCGACCGCCCCATCACAATGTGAGTGATGCCATATTCTTTCACGAAGGCCGCGATCGTACTGACGACATCGGTCCCCTTGCACTGCAAGGGCACCGCACCGAGCTGATGAGCCAAGGTCAACATGTTGCTAATCTGCCGCTGCGTCGCGGCCCCGGTACGTTCCAGGCGTTCGCTTGGGGTTTCGATGTACGCGGCATACCAGGGAACATTCAGCCGGCTGGCCAGCCGGGAACCCTTCCGGAGTAACAAGTCCGGATTCGGACTGCGAGAGCCCAGGCACACCATGACCCGTTCCGAGCCACGGCCGTGTTCGCCATCGCTCTGTTCGCGCCGCCTCCGGTCCAGGACGTGGGCAATCTCGCCCAGCGCCAGCTCACGCAAGCGCGTCAAATTGGCCGGCGTGAAGAAGTTGGCCAGGGCCCGTTCCACACGCTCTTGCGGATAGATCTTCCCGGCCAGCAGCCGTTCACGGAGGTCTTCTGCAGAGAGGTCCACATTTACAATCTGGTCGGCCATCCCCAGGACATAATCCGGAATCCGCTCTTTAACCTTGATGCCGGTGGCTTGCTCGACCAGGTTGTACAGGCTTTCCAGGTGCTGGATATTCAGCGTCGAAATGACGTTGATTCCGGCCCGCAGCAGCTCTTCGACGTCTTGGTACCGTTTGGCATTACGGCTGCCGGGCGCGTTCGTGTGCGCCAACTCATCGACAAGGGCCACCGTGGGCTTACGGACCAAAAGGCCGTCCAGATCCAGCTCTTCCAGCACTACACCATGATATTCGATGCGACGGCGCGGCATCTGCTCCAGGCCTGTCACCAGTGCCGCCGTCTCCGGCCGATCATGCGTCTCCACGACACCAAGGACGACATCGACCCCCTGGCTCTTGAGGCGCTGCGCCTCCTGGAGCATTTCATATGTCTTGCCGACCCCGGCCGCGAAACCCAGATACACCTTGAGCCGGCCACGCTTCTGTTGGTGGATCAGCGTCAAAAAATGCTCGGGCGTGGGCCGGTCAGTCGGCACGGTAACGATTCTCCACAACCGCCGGAACCAGGGAGCCGGGGTGCAAGGATCAGGAGTTCGCTGTCAGGGAAGGAGCAAGATCACCCTCCGATTCTTGACCGTGGACTCCGGATGCCGGATTCCAGATCGGCAGCGTCAGGCGGAATTCGGTACCTGCACCCAGCGCACTGGCGCAGGAAACCGTACCTCCGTGGGCCATAATGATCTCACGGACAATTGCCAGCCCCAAGCCCGTGCCGCTCCCTTGACTTTGGTTCGGCACACGGAAAAAGCGATCAAAAATGCGCGGCAAATACTCCTCGGGAATACCCATGCCAGTATCGGCGACGATCAAGGTCACCCCATTGTCCGCGGCCGCTGCCGACAAAGTGATTTTCCCCCCCCGATCTGTGTACGTCAGCGCATTATCCAGCAAATTGCCCAGGGCGTGCCCCAAGCGCTGGGCGTCGGCAACCACGTTGGGCAAATCGGGGGGCAACTCGACGGTGATCGTCACGTCCTTGTCTTCGGCACGCGGACGGATCCCATCCGCGGCCGCTTGCAGCAGCGCCGCCGGCGCCTCCGGGCGCAGGTCGAGCTGTGCCCGGCCGCTCTCCAGACGGGTGAGATCAAGGAGGTTATTGACCCGCGCCAATAGCCGTTCGGCATTGTCTCGGGCATCCAGGAGCAATTCTGTCTGTTTTGGACTGAGCGGCCCCAATGTCTCTTCCAAGAGTAGGTGGAGGACCAAACGAATGCTCGTGAGAGGCGTCTTCAGCTCATGGCTAACGGTAGCCACCAAGTCGCTTTTCACTTGGTCCAGTAAGCGAAAGCGGGTCACGTCCTGCAACTGCACGGCGGCGCCGAGCGTATTTCCGTAAGGATCCTGGATCGGCAAAATATGCGGCAAGAAAAACTGTTCCTGTCCCTCTGCCGTCAACACAATCACCCGCTCAAAACCTTCGGGGAGATAGGGACGCTGATGGACAAGCGCCTCCGTGAGCGGTGAACGGATCGCTTCGGGGGGATGCCAGAGAATGCGCACCTCCGCATCGCCACCTCTGGCTTCGACGCCGAGTACCCGCCGGGCCGCAGGATTGGCCAATTCCACACTTCCCTGGGAATCCACGACCAATACGGGGTCCGGAAAGGCATCGATGGTGGCCTGGCTGGTTCGCTGGGCACGCAGCAGGCGTGCGTAGTTGGTCTGCCGATACTCGCGGAGCTGGCGGGCCATCGTGTTAAACGCGCCGGCGAGCTGGCCGAGCTCATCCCGTGTCATCACCGGCACTACTTGATCGAGGTTGCCAAGGCCGATGGCAACCGCGGACTGCGTGACTGCTTGGATGGGCCGGAGAAGAGCGCGAATCGTGTGCCAGGCCAGAAGGGCACCAAGGAGAACGGCCGCAGTGAGCCCGATCGCAAAACCGATCAGCGAGCTCCGCACCGTCCGCCGCGCTTCCCGGCTTGCTTCTTTCATGTTGTCCGCATTCAGCGCACGAATCTGGCCGGAAACATGCTTGATCGCGTTGAAGATGTCCAGGAGCCCGGCACTTTCCAAGGCCTCTCCCCCCATGAGTTCGCCGGCGGCCAGGAGCGGCCCCGTGACCAAGGGCGGGGAGCCGATGGCCACGGTCCTTGCACCCACAATGGCCAGGTTTTCACCGAAATAGTCGTGCCGCCTTTGGATGATCGCTGTGGCGGGGCGGGCATAAAAGCGATCCCCTTGCTGGCGGTAACGCCTTGTCAGCTGCGTCAATTGACTCACCAGCTCGCCCTCTCCTTCGAGGGTAATATTGATTTGTTCGAGCGACAGATTCTGCTCATATTCCGGCCAATTCTTTTCGTACTGTTGCTTGGCCTTTTTCTCTTCGCCGGCAAGGGCAAACTGGAAGGAGGAATCGATGCGCTCCAGCGCTTCGTTGAGGCGTTCCATGTAGAAGACGCTGTCGTAGTTTTCCCGCAGGATCGCATCGATCCGGACGCCGATGCGATGAAGCAAAAAGGCCGCGGTGCCGCCGAGGATCCCGAACACGATCAGCAGTGGTACTACGATCAGGACAATGCGAAAGCGGAGAGGTAACGTCATGGAGAGTATTTTACGAGCTGGCAGCAGGACGCGGACAAGGGTTACCGATCACAAGCCGTAACGTTTCCGTTTGCGATACAGCGTACTGGCATCGATGCCCAGGACCTGAGCGGCCTCTTCCATGGTGGCGGTGCTGGCAAGCACACGACGAATGTGTTCGGCCTCCAGAGCATCGAGCGTTACGGCTGCGCCGACTTCCACACCGGAACGGGGCGGTGACCCGACCTGGCTTGGAAGATCGGCCAGACCGAGGATCGAGTTGGGTGCCAAAATGACCGCGCGCTCGATGGCATTGCGAAGCTCGCGGAGGTTTCCCGGCCAGGGATAGCGAAGCATGGCCTGCTTGGCTTCCTCGGTGAACTCCGCCATGCTCTTACCCGTTTGACGGGCAAAGAAGCGGAGCAGATGCTCGGCCAGCGGCAAGATATCACGCCGCCGCTGGCGGAGAGGCGGCAAGCTTACCTCGATCACATTGATGCGGTAGAGGAGGTCTTCGCGGAACTTCCCGGCCGCGGTCTCGGCTTCCAAATTGCGATTGGTGGCTGCGACGATGCGCAAGTTACAAGCCCGGGTTCGCGTCTCCCCCACCCGCTCAAAACGTTTCTCCTGCAAGAGCCGCAAGAGCTTGGGTTGGAGGGCCGGCGGCAGGTCAGCGATCTCATCGAGAAATAACGTGCCGCCTTCGGCAGCAGCAACCTTACCCATCGTATCGCGGACTGCGCCCGTGAACGCTCCGCGCACATGGCCGAACAGCTCGCTCTCCAAAAGCTCGGCCGAGAGACTGGGACATTGGATAGTAATGAACGGGGCGCTCGCCCGCGGACTATGGGCATGGATGGTCCGAGCCAACACGCCCTTGCCGGTGCCGCTCTCTCCGCGGAGCAGGATCGTGGCCTCACTCGCTGCTGCTTTGAACGCGACATCGAGCGCCTGCTGCATCACTGGCTCCTCGGTCCGCAAATCCGTCTCTGGAACCACGGCCCGAACTTGTTCTTCGAGCTCGAGCGCGTGGGATTGCAGCTGCCTAACCTGCGTAATTCGGCCCAAGGAAACGCGCAATTGGTCGGGAGTGAACGGCTTGGGCAAATAATCCACGGCCCCCCGCCGCATTGCTTCAACAGCGGTTTCAATCGTTGCGTACGCCGTCATGATTACCACATCGAGCCCTGGGGCCAGGCGGAGCAACTCCGGCAGTAAGTCCAGGCCCCGTTCCTGCGCCAGGCGCAGATCGAGAAAGGCCAGGTCGAAGAGATGGTGGGCCAGGAGGTCCAATGCTTGCATGCCATCCTTGGCTTCGGTGACATGATGGCCCATGGTCTCCAGAGCGGTGTGCATGGTCCGCCGGAGGCTGGCCTCATCGTCGATGAGCAGGATGTTCATGAAGACTCCAGCCCGGCTACAAAACGAAACGCCCCACGGCCCGAGGCCGTAGGGCGCCGTGAAAAAATTTCGCCGCTAAATCATTTCTTGCCCATCAATTCCAGGATAGGATCTTTCACAGCGTCCGCCCAGATTTTGTAACCCTGCGCCGATAGGTGCAGCGCATCCGGCATGATTTGCGAAGAAATCGTCCCGTCCGGCTGAACGAATTTGTCACCGATATCGAGATACTTCACGGTCTTGCCACCATCATCAAGCTTGGCAATGATTGTGTTGACGTCCTTGATCTTGTCGCGCAGTTTGTTGGGCTTTGGGCCGCGTGGAAAAATACCCAGGAGCAGGATCTTGGTTTGCGGGGAACGCTTGTGGATCTCCTTCACAATGGCGGTGACGCCCGCGGCAATGTCCGCGGCGCTGTCGACCGGCGTATTGTTGGTGCCGATCATCAGCATGACCACTTTCGGATGGATGCCCTCCAGCTCACCGTTCTCGATTCGCCACAGGACATGTTGGGTGCGGTCGCCACCAATCCCGAAATTAGCCGCGTGAAGCGGTTCGAACTCCTTGGTGAAGAGTTCGTTGCCCGGGCTCTTGGGATTATGTCCTGGGCCGCCCCAGGCGTCGGTGATGGAATCGCCCAGAAAAAGCAGATCGATATTCCCTTTCCGCGCCATGTCAACGAAGCCTTCGTGACGCTTCACCCAATCCGGTGCCCGCGGAACAGGAGTGGTCGCGGCGATTTCTGCCTTCTTCGCTTGCTCCGCCTTCTTCTCCTGAGCCCTGGACTCTCCCGCGAGCAGGAAAGGAAGACCCAAGGACAATGTTCCGATGATCAAAACAGGACTGGTGATGCGCCGTCTCATGGATACTCCTTGTACCAGCAAATTCGTCCCGAGTAGCCGAGCCCGGCTTAGTTTGCGAATCGATGAGACGGTCGTCAAGAGCCGGCTGGGACAACCGTGTTGGGAATTGTCCCTATACTCAACTGAAGCAGGGCGAACTGGCTTGGGGAGGGATGGGAATGTCGAGTCCAGCGCGGGCAAGGTTATTGGAATTGTTTCAGAAGCGGGCCCTCTCCTTCGGCCGGTTCAAACTGGCATCTGGCAAGGAAAGCAATTATTACATCAACAGCAAGAAGGTCCTTTTCAACGGCGAAGCGGTCGGGCTGCTCGGCGAAATTCTCTGGGAGCTGACCAAGGACCTCCAGATCCAGGCCATCGGCGGCCTGGAAGTGGGGGCGATCCCGATGGCCACCGCCGCCGTCTTGCACTACCAACAGCATGGCTTGCCGTTGGAAGGATTCTTTGTGCGAAAACAGGCCAAAGTCCACGGCAGCCAAGAACGGATCGAGGGGATCATAGAACCAGGTTTCCGCGTGGCGGTCATCGACGACGTATTCACCCAGGGCACGTCGGTGTTGCAAGCGATTGCAGAGGTCGAGCGCCGGGGCGCATCGGTCGTTGCCGTGAGCTGTATCGTCGATCGCCTGGAAGGAGCCCGTGAACGGCTCGCCCCGCGCTACCTCTATTTGCCCATCTTCACGATCCGCGACCTCGGTGTTGAGCACCAGGAACCCTAACGGCTCGAACGCCCGTGGTTAGCTATCAGCCCTGATTCGGCGTCGCCGAAGCGGGACGGAGTACGATCACCTTTTCGACTGTCTTCGTCCGGAACGCACCGTAGAGCGCACCGATGGCCGCCCCGATCAACGCTGCTGCCGGCACCCGGAACTCGGCATCATGGTGCGTCATGCCGCCAATCGCGCCCAGCAAGGCAAACACGACTGCCCCAGCCAGCGCCGGGATCGTGATCCGCAGGGCAAAACCAAGTGCTCCGCCAACCAGACGGAGCAGGCCGACAACACCGGTGAGAAGGAGCCCAAGGATTCGAAGGGGAATCGAAAGGATCGCCGCACCGACTCGAAAGGGAAGGGTAAGAACCGTGCGAACCAGCCGCCCGGCTTTCTCCGGTAGGCCAGTCCAGTTGATTTCCCGTCTCTGGACGAGAACGCGGAAGGGCAGCCACACGAGGAAACCGACCAGGGCAAACGGCAAAATCACACCCACGACGGTCAGCGCCGGTCCGATTAGGAAGACGACCAGAAATCCGACCAACGTGAATAGGGCAACCTTGCGGATTATATCGGCAGTACTATGCAGGCTTTCCATGATACCCCTCCAACCAGGTCAAGAGTAGATCCCCGCGTGGATTGCTCGGTACGAATAAAATCGAGCCCCAAGGGTTATTCGCCGTGGAATCACTTTTCTTTTGGGGATTCTTCCAGAATTGGGAGGTTTGTTCGGCCGCCTCAGCCGAAACCGGGCGTCGTCCATATGTTATCCGCTGACGGCGTAACTCCTTCGCGACACGGAGCGATAGGCTGAATCATGACTGCTGCCCGCACCTGCCGCCTGCTCACACTCGGCTGTAAGGTCAATCAGTACGAGACCCAGTACGTCAAAGAGCTGCTCGAAGCAAATGGCTATCGTGAGGCCGCGGCCAGTGAGCCAGCCGATCTGTGCATCGTGAACACCTGCACCGTTACTCACGAGGCCGACGCCAAGGGACGCCAGCTCATCCGTCGCCTGGCTCAGGCAAACCCGGGGGCAGCATTGATTGTCATGGGCTGTTACGCCACGCGCGAACCCGAAACATTAGCGCGCTTGCCCGGAGTAACTCAGGTCAACACGGATAAGGCGCGCTTGGCCAAGGAATTGCGTCCATTTGGCGTCTCTCGGATTCCGGCTGGGATCTCCCGCTTTGATGGGCATCGCCGCGCCTTTGTGAAGGTGCAAGATGGTTGCCTACTGAATTGCAGTTATTGCATCATTCCCCATGTTCGGCCGATCCTGCGCAGCCGGCCCGTCGAGGAGATCGCTCAGGAAGTACGACAACTCGTACAGAATGGCTCCCGTGAGGTAGTGTTGACGGGCATCCATTTGGGCCACTACGGCATCGACCTCAGCCGTGGCAAAGTGAAATCCGATTGGTGCCGGCTGTGGCATTTGCTGCGACATCTCGATACGCTGCCGGGAGATTTCCGGATTCGTTTGAGCAGTTTGGAGGCGGCAGAGGTCCGCGGCGAGCTGGTGGAAGCCATTGCCGGTTCGCGGCGAATCTGCCCGCATCTGCACCTCTGTTTGCAGAGCGGCTCTGACCAAATCCTGGCTGCAATGAAACGCCGGTATCGCGTCGCCGGCTTCTTGGAACGCTGGCGACGATTGCGAGCCGCCCTCGATTGGCCAGCGTTCACGTCCGATCTCATCGTGGGCTTTCCCGGAGAGACCGAAGCAGATTTTGAGGCGACCTGCCAGGTGGCACGGCACGTCGGCTTCTCGAAAATCCATGTATTCTCATTCAGTCCGCGCCGGGGGACGCCGGCTGCGAATTTACCCGGACAAGTGCCGTCCCAAGTGATAGCCGAGCGGCGCCGCCGACTCGTGCAGCTGGACTGCGAATTAGCCGAGAAGTACCATCGCTCCCTGCTTGGCCGGCGCCTGGATGTGCTGGTCGAAGGGCCTTATCGCCGAAGTCCCCGCCACGTCATCGGTACGTCCTGTCGTTATGCTCCCGTGGTCTTCGAAGGCCATCTGCCGGCTCTTCTTTCTCGTCGGGTTCCTGTCCAAGCGGTAGCGGTGGCCGAGGGTGTTGTGTACGCTCATCCCGAGCCGGAGCCTGCGGGTTTGGCATTCTCCGAAGATCATGGCGAGCCTGCCGAGGCTCTGCGCAGGATTTCGCTGGCTCAGATCCCGCCCTCAATTCCTATGGGAAATGAATTCCTCCGTTCCGACTATACACTCCCTGCGGGTCAGGCAGAGATGTGCTAAAGTTGTGTTGGAACAAGTGAGGCAAGGGATCGGACCGGCGACCGAAGCGCGCGCCCGATTCCCACAGGGAACCGGGTCATGCAACGTACCTTCGAGCACATCCTCTTTGAGCAAAAACAAGACGTATTTTGCGTGCGCTTGCGGCGCAATCGCCTGGACGAGCAAGACATTCTTGCCATGGCGGAAGAATTGCTTCATCTGATCAATGAACGCGGCTGTCGGAAGCTGATCTTCTGCCTGGGACCGGGAGTGCTGGACTGCTTGTACAGTGTCTTCATGGCCACGCTGGTCATGGTTCGGCGAACTCTGATCGACCACGGCGGCGTTCTCAAATTGTGCGAGGTTGCGCCGGCTACGCTGGAAGTCTTTCAGGCTTGCCGTTTGAAGGAATTCTTCGAATTCGAACCCGATCAGGCAACCGCATTGGCGGTGCTGGGGAACTAGTGCCCTTTCGACCGCATTTCTGAAATCTGGCCCATAGCAGTGCGGATGGACCACGCCAATCCTCGTCTCGTTCCATTGGGACGGCCGGACGCGCTGGATCATCGGGGGGAGTCGTTCCCAGCCAATCTGAAGCGGGAATGTCACTGGGCCCTGGGCCTCGTGGATTGTAACCCGGCCACGGGGCGTAGCCAGCATGTGGGCGTGTGCGGACAGGCCGAAGTACTTCCATATGACATCGCTATGGCCAAGATGATCCTCCGATAAGTACTTCCGTCCGGACGAGATCGATGCCAAATGCTGCGCGAACTGACAAAAACTGACTGGTTATCGATCCTGGGCATCCCCGCGGAACGCATCCCTCTGGTGCTGCTGCTGCGCGGCACGAGAAACCTCAAGGGGCGGTACGAGCAATATCGCCCGTTCTTCTCAAATGTCCTGGAGGTTGGCTGTCCCAACGGAGTGATCGAGGATGTTTTGATTGGAGACTATGCCGGTCAGACCGTGGCTTACGCTTCCGTCTACGGCGCAGCAATGGCCTCGGAGATTGTCCACATCTTCGGCGTCCTGGGAACCCGGCTCGTGATCCAGTCGGGCTGCTGTGGTGCGCTGGCCGACGAGATCGAGACGGGCGACCTCTTCGTGCCCACGGAGGCATTCTGTGGTGAGGGAGCCGCTCATTACTACAAGCCAGATGGCCAGGTCAGTCTGTCATCGCCATTTCCGGCTGAAGGGTGGGCGCTCGGCGTGGCAAGTGAAGGGCCGATCCACCAGGGCCGGTTGTACACGACGGCGGCTCTGCTGGCCGAGGGAGAGCGCGAAATTGAGGAGTGGCATCAGCAGGGCTGGGCGGCCGTGGATATGGAAACGGCGACCACTTTTGCCGTGGCGGAACACTTCGGCATGGAGCGACTGTCCATCCTTTTTGCTTTCGACAATCCCCGAAAGCGCCGTCACATTTTGCTCAGCCACGAGGACGAAGCCGTGCGGCGCCAGCGTGGCGATGAGCGCGTGGTCCAGGGCGCGTTTAACGTAATCCGAGGCTACGGGTCCCTCCGACGCCCGAACAGGGAGCGTAGCTGAAGTCTGTGGCAATCGCTGAACAGCAAGTAACGTTCGCCTCCCGAAACATTCCACTCGCCAGCCCTTTTTTGGAATTTTCCATTTTTTTTGCGAAAAGGCGCTTGATCCTGACGGTGCGTGAGGTCGTATGATTCCGTTCTGGCCAGGTCCCCAAGGACGGCCAGGAGATCAAGTCATCCCTTTCCATTGACTGCTTTGGAGGAATCGTACGATGCATCCGATGATAAATGCGGCGCTGTGTGCCGCCGCGCTAGGCTCGCTGAGTCGCGCCGACGAATCAGCCGACATGCTGAGCAAGGGGCCCTCCCGCTACGCCAAGGTCAACCAGTTCCGTGTCCACTACAAGAGCTTCGGCCGAGGCAAGACAGCCATCGTCTTCATCCATGGCTCCGCTTGTGACATGACGATGTGGCGTTTCCAGGTGCCGGCATTCGCGGACAAGGCGCGGGTCATCTTGATCGACTTGCCCGGCCACGGGCAGAGCGACAAGCCAAAGATCGAGTACAGCATGGACCTGTTTGCGCAGGCCATCGATGCGGTGCTTGGAGATGCTGGCGTACAGAACGCAGTGCTGATCGGCGCCAGTATGGGTACGCCCGTAGCACGCCAATTCTGGCGGCGATTCCCCCAAAAGACCGTTGCGCTCATCGCGGTGGACGGCATGATCGCTCCCTTGCCGTTTCCCCAGGGACAGGCCAAGGTCCTGGAAGGCCCAAACTATAAGGCGGCGATGCTCCACTTCGCCGATATGACGTTCGGGAAGCTGCCCGCCGACTTGCGGCAATCGATGAAGGCAATCATTGCGAGCACGCCGCAGCACGTGGCGTTAGGAGTGGCCAAAGCGATGCAGGAGCCAGCGATCTGGAAGGATGATCCGATCCAGATCCCAGTGCTAATGGTCTTATCCGCGACGCCGATCTGGCCCGCGGATTATGAGCAGCAGGTCCGTAAGATCGCCCCGCAGTTGGAGTTTTACAAAATGAAAGACGCAGGCCACTGCCTAACGCTGGAGAAGCCAAAGGAGTTTAATGCGCTCCTCGGCGAATTCCTGAAAAAGCAGTCCGTGCTCCAGCCGTGACGCAGTTCGCGCGCGGGAACAAGAAGTGGCTCTTGTGGCCAGGCCCCCTTTGCCTATGATTGGATGTATTCTCGGCGACCGGCCGCCACCCACCGGGGAAGTGCTCCAGAAGAATTCCCGGTGCCCACTAAATGAGAATTCTTCGGCAATCCTATGCCACCCATCATCGCGCGTGAACGCCCCGACAGCCCGGATGCCGTCGCTCTGATCACAGAGCTGGAAGCACATCTCGAGCCGCTTTATCCACGCGAAAGCCGTCACGGCTATAGTGTCGAAAAGCTGATTGCTCAAGACGTTGCTTTTTTTGTGCTGCGCCACAACGACACTCCTGCGGGCTGCGGTGGCATCCAGCTATTTGGCACCGCGTATGGGGAACTCAAGCGCATGTACGTGCGCCCCGAGTTTCGCAGACTAGGATTCGGCAAGCTGTTGCTCGAACATTTGGCTGACTATGCCGGAACACACGGAGTGCGTTTCCTTCGGTTGGAAACCGGCATTCATCAACGAGCCGCCATCAGCCTATATGAGCGGATGGGATTCAAGCGTATCCCACCGTTCGGAGACTACCGCGAGGATCCGCTCAGTCTGTGCTACGAGAAGCGGATCGGGTAACGATCAGGCACCACATGAGTAAGATCCGCAGCAGTTCGGATGTGAGTTGGTTTGAGCAGATTCCGAAAGTGGAATTGCACCTCCATCTGGAGGGCGCTATTCCGCATGATGTCTTGTGGGAGCTGCTTCAGAAATATGGCGGGGATCCGGCAATTCCTACCAAGGATGCTCTGGCGGCCAGGTTCGCGTACCGCGATTTTTCCCATTTTCTCGACATGTGGACCTGGAAGAATGGATTCCTGCGGCAGTACGAAGATTTTGAATTCATTGCTGCCGCGGTGGCCAAGGACTTGGCGGGCCAGAACATCCGATACGTGGAGGCATTCTTTTTGCCGTCGGATTTCCTCCCTGCCGGACTCGAGCCGGAACCGCTCACCGAGGCGATCCGAAGCGGCTTGCGGCGTGTCCCCGAAGTGGAAGTCACGCTGGTAGCAGACCTGGTCCGCGATTACGGTCCAGATACAGCCCAGCGCACGCTGCCGTGCCTGAGTGAGGTCCAAAGCCTGGGAGTTGTCGGCATCGGGATTGGCGGTTCGGAGCATAAGTTCCCACCGGAGCCATTGGCCCCGGTTTACCAACAAGCGCGCAACTTGGGTTTCCAGACGAGCGCCCATGCAGAGGAGGCGGCGGGACCGGAAAGCATCTGGGGAGCCATTCGCAGTCTCGCAGTGGATCGTCTCGGCCATGCAACGCGGGCCGTCAAAGATCCCAATCCCGTGGCGCATCTGGCAAAGAAGCGAATTCCTCTCGAATTGTGTGTGCTCTCCAACGTCCGCACAGGGGTCGTCCCCGATGTTGCCCGCCATCCTGCACGTCTATACTACGAGGCCGGAATTCCCTTGAGCATCAATACGGATGATCCGAAGATGTTTGGGACCTCGCTGGCCGACGAATACGGGACGCTGCATCGATACCTTGGCTTCTCTCGCCAGGACATCCAAAGCCTGGTCGAGCAGGGAATCGAAACGTCCTGGCTACCGGAAGCGCGCAAGGGCGAACTGTTGGCCCAATTTCGAGTTGAATTTGCAGTCCTCGGCCAAAGTGCGGTGTAGGACGTGGGATCTCTCAGCGAAGGCAGCACGAGGAATGCGGCCGCGAAGCAAACGAGGAATCAACGATGCGAAAAGTGGAACGACCTGGCGTATGTGAGGGGTATAGCCTGTGGTCCGAGACTTACGATGCCACGCCGAATCCGCTGGTAGCCTTGGACCGTCGGGTTACTCTCTCCCTGCTCGGCCCAAAAACGGACGAATGTGTCCTCGACGCGGCGTGCGGCACAGGGCAGCATCTGCGGACGATTGCGGCAGCGGGGAGCCGCCCTATCGGCCTTGATTTCTCCCGTGGCATGCTCCGGGTGGCCCGGCAGCGGGTGCCCCGTGTACCGCTGGTCTACGCCGATTTGGAGGAGGAATTACCCTTCCTGGCTGAGGATTTCGAGGCGATCCTGTGTGCCCTTGTTGGCGAGCATCTTCGCAACTTACGTGGGTTCTTCCGCAGCGCGTTTGCTGTCTTGAAGCCAGGGGGCCGGCTCGTGTTTTCCGTATTCCACCCGGCGATGGTCGAGGCAGGGATCGAATCCAACTTCGAGCGCTCCGGGGTGGAATACCGCCTCGGAGCCCAGCGGCACACGGTCGGTGATTACTTGAGCGCCGCTGCCGCTGTCGGTTTTGGGACCGTGAAGGCGCTAGAGTTTCCGGGCGATACCGAGCTGGTCCAGGAAGTTCCCGCAGCGGCAAAATACCTGGGACGGCCGCTGCTTTTTGTGCTGCAAGCCTGGCGGAAATCGTGAGGCCATCGGGTACCGCCTTTTCCGCCGTGTTACACCTGCACCCGTTGCCAACGTCCACTCGAATACCGATGGAGAAAAAGACAACCGCGCACAGCCAGGTCCGCCGCCATAGCCACCCAAGCGCCGAAGAGTCGACTGCCACCCGGCCAATGGCTCTCCATCTCGAGCCCGAGGGAGCCCTGGGTGAGGAGATAGGCCAGCGGAACACGCACACCAAAGAGTCCCAAGAAATTCAGCAGTACGGGAACGCGCGTATCACCGGCTCCCCGTAGGGCGCACAGAAAAATAATCACACTGGCCAACGCGGGTTCTGCGAACGCCTCCAGGCGGAGAACCGGTACCCCTGCCTTCACCACAGGCCGTTGTTCGGGGTATGGACAGATGAACTGGAACATCTCGGGGGCAAACGTGAAAAACAGGGCTCCCATCACCGACATCATACCGCAGCCCAAGGCGAACGCGACCCAGCCGGAATGAGCGGCTTGTGCGGGCCGGCCCGCCCCCAGGTTTTGGCCGACCAGCGACATCGCCGCCGTGCCGAATGCGTTGCCGCACACAAAGCTCAGCGCTTCCCAGCCCAGAGCGATGCCGTGCGCGCTGCTCGCCGTTTCCCCCAGGCTGTTGACAATGCTAAAAAACCACAAATGCCCGACCATGATGGCCAGGCTGTCCACTCCCGCGGGCAAGCTGATACGCAACAGCCGCCAGATCAGGTCCGCGTTTGGCCAGAGCAGACGCCCATGCAGCGAAAGCCCTGCTCGGCCGATTGCCAGCACCGCCAGCACAACCAGGCCGCCCAGGGTGTGGCTGACCGCCGTGCCGACGGCAATGCCGACGAATCCCAGCTCCGGCAACGGCCCAAGGCCCAGGAAGCAACCCCAGGCGAGTGGCAAATTAAAGACCGCCACTCCGCCGAGCACCCAAAATCCGGTCCGCGTGTCGCCGGCGCCAATCAGGCACGCGATTCCGGCCGATTCGATGACTTGAAAAACCAAAAGCAACATCAAGGGCCGGAGGTAGTCGGCAGCGAAGGCGGCTGCCGGGCCCCGCAGCTGGAGCAGCCAGACCAGACCATCGAGCCCGCTCAATCCCGCTACCGTCCCCAGCAGGCCGAACACGATGGCCAGCAGAATCGACTGATTGGTCACTTCGATGGCCTGGCGGTGTTGGCCGGCACCGATAAAGCGGGCAACGAGGGCTGTACTCCCGACGCTGACGAGGACCGTGTAACCGGCGATGAGCCAGGAGAGATAGATCGCCATGGTCTGGGCGGCCTGGTAGGCAATATGCCGGGCCCGGATTTGCCGGGCAGTTTCCCACGATGCCTCCCCCGCCAGCACGTTGCTCCAGCCGCCGCCGGCCAAGCTGCTACCCACAATTCCAACGGCCATGAGCTCGTGACCGAGTGCTTCGCTCCGTTCGTGCTTCGGCAACGGCTGCAAGCGGCCAGCGAGCACGCGATCGGAGAGCCCCACAGAAAGGATCAGGAATTGCTGCGCCAGTACGGGCAGAGCCAGGAAGAGGACGATGTACCACGTCGGCTGCGCGCGGTCGATGAGTCGGAAGCCGGATGGGCCCGCGGCAGTTTGCATAGCATCTCCATCCGATGTCCTCTTATCCGTGGCTGACTGTCCATTCGGTTTCGCCTCGTACACCAAAGCGATCTCCGGAGAAGAGCTTGCGGCCTGGTCGCGTCTCGACCTGGCCGTTCACGGTAACGACCCCTTCGCGGACAAGGGCCTTCGCATGGCCCCCCGTCTCCGCGAACCCGGCGGCTTTGATTGCCTGGGCGAGCGTGACGTGTTCGCCGCGGAGGCGGAGAGCAGGCATTCGTGCAACTCCTTCAGGTCGTGCTCGATGGCGCCTCTTTCAAACCCGGCGGAGTCACCGCCTGGCCGGACCTTCTCTCTGAGGTGAGCGCTTCCATCGGCAGGCGCGCCGCCAGAGCCATCGCCATCGCCACGAGAGCCAGCGTGATCAGATTGAGCCCCAAACTGTAGAGATGCCAACTCGTGAACTGGGCGCGAGCCGCTTCGGCAACCATCGGGTTTGGATCATAGCGGGCAGCGCGAAAGACACTGACTTGATTGGCGATCGGCCAACGCAGGACGACCGTGGTCAAGGCCACCGCCAGCAAATAGAAGCGCAGCCTGTGTACGGCCGACCGCGATTCCGCGCGGAGCCAGGCCAGCGCCGTAATCGCTGCCAGCACGCCGCAAACTCCTTGCAAGAGAAAATACCAAGGAAAAATCGGACCGACAGCGAGCCCGGCCAGCTGGGATGCATTGTCTTTGGTGATCGTCGCCGGCAACCAAGCCGGGCGCGCAGCCGCTGGCTGTTCGGCGAGCGCAGCGAAGCTTTGGAAGATGGTCGGAGCTGCCACAAGCGTGAAGAAAACCGATGCGCCAAACCAAAGACCGAGGGCGAGCACGTGGACCGTCTTGCTGAGAACGAGCATGGTCGAGCTCTCCGGTATGCGGTTTTCCGTTCCTTGGAGCAGGCGCAGGATGTTTGCTCGGTGACGGATGACCACCAGCCCTGCGGCGACAAAACAGAACAGAGTTAAAGTACGCTGGTCCGCGGCAAAAGGCTCGGCGCTCAGGGTACACCGCACCGCACACAGAATGGAAACCGCTGCCAACGAAGCAAGCGAAACATACCGCGTCAGGCAGAGTACCGCCACCCACGTGAGCAGAGCGGCCATCGCTGGTATCGGCAGAAGCACGGCCACGACGCCGGCACCAGTAGCCACGCCTTTGCCGCCACGGAAGCGCAGGTAGAAGGGGAACAGATGACCCAGGAATGCAGCCAAGCCGGCAGTCACTTGGAGGCTATGTGCAGGCAGCTCTGCATCGATGTGCGTCTCCATCCAGGACGCAGCCGCCACCGGCACCATCCCCTTGGCGAAATCGAGCCCGAATACCAGCATGCCGAAGGCCGGTCCAAGGACGCGGCCAACATTGGTTGCACCGATGTTGCCGCTGCCCTGTCGCAGAATATCTACACCGCGACTGCGCGCGATCAAATATCCGAACGGAATTGCACCGATGCCATAGGCGGCCAGGAATGTCAACGCTAGCAACCAACCCGCGCCAATCATGTTGCCGTGAATGCGTAACTCGAGGGTCCGTAAAGGACAGCCAGACCACCCGGCTGCCGGCAGATCCTTGCTTGATCATACCCCGGCACGGGGAGACAGGCATCGGGAATCGTACCGGGCTCACGCCGCCTGCTTGCGGGCCGCCAGCTCGGCCAAGATGTCCATGAATTGCCGATAATGATGTTCCCAGGTCCACTGCTCGGCCCTTTGCCGTGCTGCCCTGGCGCAGTCGTTCCGGCGCGTCGAATCCAGGAGCTGTTCGATGTAGCAAGCGAGCTGAACATGGTCATGCGGATCGTCCATCACGTAACCTTCGCTGGGCGGGTCCAATAGTTCGCTGGCCCCGTTATAGCGCGACGTGATCACAGGGAGGCCACATGCCAGCGCCTCCAGCACCACGAGGGAACAGGGATCGTAAAATGTTGGATGGACCAGGAAATCCGCTGCAAAGTAACAATGGGCCATCTCGCGGCACGAACCCAAGAAGCGGACGCGGTCGGCTACGCCCAGCGTTCGGGCAAGCCTTTCATATCTCCGTGTACTCCGATGGCCGACTACCATGAGGCGGAAGTCCAATCGCGGGGGCAGAAGACGAACCGCGTGGAGCAGGGGTTCCAATCCCTTCAGGCGGTAATTCATCGCCGTAAAGAGGCCAACCGATTCGTCCGCTCGGATGCCCCAGCGCTGCCGCCATGCCTGGCGGCGGCGCGGCCGATCCTGTTCCGGAAATCGCGATGGATCAATTGCGCTGTACAGGACACGCACATCCGCCGCGGCCATGCCGTAGTACTTTTGGAAATGGCCGCGCACCATCGCGCTGTTCACGATAATCAGCGGGCGATGCCGGCCCAGGTACTGACGCCGTTCCAGGGCAGCGAACGACCAGTGGGCGAGGTCAAACCACTTGGCGATCCGCGCCAAACCGCGCACCATCGGGCTCGAATGCTTGTTCAAATTGTGCGCCACCGATGCCAGGTGCAGGCCGCCCTGAGGATACAAGACGTCTTGCCCCCATGTCTTATCAAAGCCGACCGAGACGTCGTGCCCGGCAGAGCAGATGGCTTCCTCGCACGCAGCACCGAATTGCCAGGGCCGCAGAAAGCGAGGACCCTGCGGACCAGGGATCGCATGGTATCGTATCCCGGCCGGTAAGGAGGCAGCTTCCCAGACGCAGGCATACAGATGAACCTCATGCCCGTCAGTAACGAGGCGCCGGGCCAGGTCCGTGATGTACGTCGCACAGCCGCCCCGGGCCGGGAGCACCTGATCGTAGCACAAGGCAATGTTCATCGTGGCAAGGTCCCCTGATCCGCAGCTTGCAGTCGAATACGGCCGAACAGCGTAGGTTCTGCCAATGGGCGGGCTACGCTCCTTGAGTCTTTCCGCGGAATCAACGTCTTCGCCATCCGTTTTGCGGCGGCGTTCATTCTCTGTAGGCCCAGATAACTCATCAGCAACCGCATGCCGTTCGTTCGTTCGCCCGTACCGGACGATATCTCGCGGTGAAGGGCTTTCAAATCCTTCCACGCCGCAGTGTGGTCGGCTCGTCGCCGGCCGTGGAGCTGCTCGATCCCCGTCAGGACAATCGATCCCGCTCTGCCCTCAGTCGTTGGAATCACGGCGAAGCTAGGCTGCCCGCCGAGATCGTAATGGAGATCATGGAGACGGCGCAACAGCGCCGCAGCTTCGCGAATCATGTGGCGGAATGATACGGGCTCGACAGTGGGTCGTGCCAACCATTCACCGAGCGGGACAGCCGGCAGTGGAGGTTCGATGAGAAGAAAGGAGTCGATCGCAGGCCAAACTCCAGCCCGCTGACCAAATGCCAGGAGCTTCCATGTTCGTATGCCGTAGCGCTCCAGGCGCAGGATCTGGCCGGCTCGGAGGAGTTCGGGGGAGGTTGGTCGCTGTCGACGAATCAGCGACCAGTGATATCCAAGAAAACTGCTGCGGCGACGGCGAATAAGAAGCGCGGAGCGTCCGGTGGGTAGGTCTACCCGTGTCCGCGTTCCCCAATTATCCCGCTCGCCAGGGGGATTCGCCAAGCGCAGCCAATCCGGAATGACCCCAGCCAGCTCCATCTGAAACGGGCGGGTCAGACAGAGCGCTTCACCATCTTGCCAGATCAATTCCGGAACATGGTTCGTCGCCGGGAGCTGGCGCATCTCTCGGATTCGTCGCTGACCGAGAAGTCGAGTGGCCAAGCGGGTGATCCTGCGGGCTGCCCGTCGCAGAGTTGGGATGGCGGCTCTTCCGCGCGACCGGGATTTGCGCAGATAAGCAGCGAGACAAACGAGCCGTTCATGAACCGTTGCCAAATCCTCGGCCAGCGTTGCTTCCAGGGCCGCCAGGTTGCGGCTGCGCCGCCGCCAACTGAGCGAATGACGGCGGCGTGTACGCTGCCAATCGAGGAAATGTACCGTTCCTTCGCCGGGCCGAATCAGGACGTGTTTGGAATAGAGATCCGGATGATCAAATCCGGAGTTGTGAAGTTTGGCAAGGGCTTCACCCAGGTTGCGAGCGATCCGGCGGCGTTCCGTGGCCGGTGCCTGCCGCTGCTGGTGTAGAAAGGAGCGGAGTTCCATCGTCTCGGTCACTTCCCGCACCAGAAGAAACGCCCGGCCCTCGCGATCTTCTCCGACAGCGATCCAATCGGGGCAGCCGATGCCGGCGGGTTGCAAGCTGCGCAGGACCGCAGCTTCACGGCTCGATTTTGATACGAACCCAAATCCGGCCAGCGCATTGAGCAGACGGTCCTTCCACGCAACACGATGCTCGCACTTCAAGAAGGCAGTGACCTCGGCCGGGCCCGAGCCGAGCCCGACCCGAGCCACATTCCGATCCGGGTGTCCGCAAATGATAATGGCTGGCATATCCAAGAAGGCCGCTGGCGTGTCCAGGCCTTGTTGCTGCAAGCAGTTTTGGTAGCGCGGATTGACGTTCAGGAATTCCATGGGCCGTCTCCCCTAGCTAGCTCGTAATGGTGCGGTGTGGGAGGTTTTCGGGAAGCGCGCCAGCAACTCTTCGGCGGCACTCAAGACCTCGGCTGGCGTGAGCAGCTTCATGCAGCGATGGTCGAAGGGGCAGACGCGCCGCTGGCAGGGCCCGCAATCGACTCCCTTTTGCAGATGAACGGCCTTGGGATAAAAAGTCTCGGTCCAGGGAATGTGGGTTGGGCCGAAGAGAGTAAGGACCGGTCGATCGAAAGCAGCGGCGAAATGGCGCGGCCCGCTGTCGGTGGTGATGAGCAGGTCGGCTCGGCGAACGCAGGCCTTGGTCAATCCTAGAGACAGGGCATGATCGGCCAGAGAATACACACCCGACGCGCCGGCAAGCAGGGTGATGCGACGAGCCAGCTCACGCTCCCCCGGTCCACACAAGACCAGCACCTTGCTGCCACGCTGGTGCACGAATTGCCGGGCCAGAGCTGCAAACTGCTCCACCGGCCAATACTTTGCCGATCCGAACGCTGCTCCCGGGTTCAGGCAGATGACTTCGTGCTGAGCGGTAAATCCAGCCTGGTGCCACACGGCATCCGCCGCGGCCTCATCCCGTGGCGTCGTGAACAGCTCCATGCGAAGAGAAATCTCATTACATCCGACGGTCTGGGCCAACCGATTGTACGCCAGAATGACGGGGCTGGGCCGCAGCTTGCCCGCGGCATCGCGCACCGGATCAAGGACGTCCGTCAGCAGGAAGGATCGCCCATAACGGGCATAGCCGACACGCCGCTGGCATCGCCCCATCCAGGCGACCAGCGCAGAGCGGAACGAATTTTGAAAAAGGATGGCGAGAGCCACATCGAGCTGTCGGAGGCGAGCCGCGACGGTCGGCCAACGGTGTGACCAGGGCCCGCGGGTATCCAGGAACACCAGCTCATGCATCCAGCCAGACCCTTCTAGCACGCCAGCGATGTACGGTCGAAGCACGCCAATCCGATGAGCGGCGGGGAATCGCTCCGCAAGTGCCCGAACTGCCGGCGTGGCCATCACCGCATCCCCGATCCAGTTTGGCCAGAACACCGCGATCCGCATGGCAATCCCCAATTGCAGATCAAGAATCGACCGTGCTTCAGGCGGCTCCGAGCTTCTGAAGGATCCGTGTCGTCGAAAAGCCTTCACGGAGGCCAGTGAGGTGAACCCGGCCGCCGTACGATTCCACGAGCGCCGCACCGACAACCTGGTCCTTGCGGTAATCCCCTCCTTTGACCAGGACATCGGGGTGAACTGCTTCGATCAGGGCCAACGGCATCGGTTCGTCGAAGAATGTGAGGTAATCGACGGCTTGGAGGCCGGCCAGCACCAAGGCCCGGGCGTCCTGGGGATGGACAGGTCGACCGTGACCCTTCAGGGATTGGACGCTGGCATCGCTATTGAGGCCGACGACCAGCAGGTCGGCCTGGGCGCGGGCTTCCTGAAGAAATTGGACATGCCCCGCATGCAACACATCAAAGCAGCCGTTGGTGAAGGCCACGCGTTGGCCCAGGCGGCGCCGACTTTCCAGCTCGTGGCGGAGGGCCTTGGGTTCGAGGATCTTTTGCGATCCCGTCGGCCCGGTCCGGAGCAGGTCGCGGAGCATCTCATCCCGGGTCACCGTGACCACGCCGATCTTTTCGACTTCCAGGCCGCCGGCAATGTTGGCCAAGCGGATGGCGGGGTCGTAGTCAGCTCCCGCGGCCAAAGCCATGCCCAACACGCTCATCACCATGTCGCCGGCGCCGGTGATGTCGTACACCTGGCGGGGTCGAGTCGGAAATAGTTGCCGCCGACCATCGCGGTGCACGAGCGCCATGCCGTCTTTATCGAGGGTGATGATGGCGGCTTCCATATCGAGCTGTTCTTGGAGCTGGTCGGCCGCCTCCAACGCTTCGTCCGTGTTGGATAGCATCCGTCCGGTGGCCAAACCCGCTTCCAAGCGATTCGGCGTCATCGCCGAGCACCCACGATACTTGCCATAGTCGGATCCACGAACGGGGTCCACGATCGTGCGCAAGCCGTGCTGCCGTGTCCCGGCGAGCGTCGCCGTCAGCGTCGCCGGCGTGCACACCCCCTTGTCATAATCGCTGATCAGCACGATGTCAGCCTTGCGTACCTGATGCTCAATCGCCTGGCAGAGAGCGCTCTGGATGTTGGCGGACACGGGCTGCCGCGTTTCATAATCGACGCGGATCATTTGCTGGGGATGGCGGTGCTGCGCCCGGCCAATGTAGCGTTCCTTCACCGTGCTGGGACGGCCCGGGTCATGGACCACCCCTTCGTGATCGATCTCCAGTTCCGTAAGGAGTTGGCGGATGCGCCCCCCATCCGCGTCCTTGCCGACGACGCCAGCCAGCGCCACCCGGGCACCCAGGGCCCGTAGCATGGTGGCAACACTGCTGGCCCCGCCGAGCCGCTCCTCGCGTCTGTCGGCGTGCAACAAAATGACGGGGGCTTCCTGACTAATGCGCTCGGCATCCCCCCAGACGTAGCGATCGAGCATCACATCGCCTACGACCAGGACGTGTGGGTGACCCAGGTGCTGGACGAGTTCGATCAGATCGGCGGACATGGTTTCTCCCAGACGGAAACATGGTGGCGGCTGGCGGGATTCAGTGCCGGATTACGCGGCCTGCTCGGCGGCTGCCAGGCGATAGCCCGTGGCGGCCAGGCGTTCCGCCACGGCTGCATGGAGCAAGGGGAGAAGGATCTCGTGGTGACCGATCAGCTCGTAGCCATGCGCCGCCGGCCGATCCAGGACGTTTACCTTACTTCGGTATTGAACTTGCTTGTCCACGTTCACGGTGATCAAACCGTCCAGGTTATGGCCGAAGTTGCGGGCAACGCTGACGGCCTTGAGAAATACCTCCGGTAAAACCACTGCGCTTCCGAGGTTGAGCCAGACACCCTGCTGCATGGTCGCCACCACGCTACAAAGGCGGCGGAAATCGATGAGCGATGCCTCCCCTAGCGCCGCACCCGAGACATGCGGGTGCATATGGACGGTATCGGTGCCGAGAGCGACGTGGATCGTGCACGGAATTCCTGCCCGGTGGGCTGCCAGCACCAGACTCCCATCGGCATAGGGGCAGTTGAGCTCATCGAGGTAGCGTCCCAGCGCCCCCCCGAAGCCAGTGTCGTTCTCCGCCCCCATGCGCGAGGCCACGGCAAAGGCGTCCGCTGTTTCGCGAGCCATGCCAAACTGGCCGGTGGGCAATTGCGAGGCGACGTCCTCACTGGTCTTGCCGGCCAGGGCGAGCTCGAAGTCATGAATGGCGGCAGCCCCATTCAGGACCACCCCACTGAGAAGCCCGCGCTGGATCCAATCGATGAGATACGGCGCGCAGCCGGTCTTGATAACATGGCCACCCAGGGCCGCCACGACCGTGCGGGATTCGTGGTGCGCGCGGCAGAGATGATCGCGGATCGTTCGCAAGTCGTTGCCGGCCAGCTGCCGCGGCAAGGCATTGAGCCAGTCGCCGATGGTGGCGCCGGCTTCCACGGGCCAGCCGAGATCTTCGTAAAACACTTTCGAAGGGCGGGCGATCAGTTCATACGTCTTCAAGCCGTGCAGATCAATCGGTTCGATCATCCTTGACCTCCTCACAGTCGACATTCCATTTCGCGGCCGCCCGCAGCACCGAATCAGCCTAGGGTCCACTCCCCATAGGGCAGCGAATCACAGACACGAGTCTACGATGCAGGGTATCCTGGCCTCTCTCGACATGTAGACAAATCCGCAAGGCCCAAAGTGTCCGGCCGCCCAGTTGGGTCAGGCGAAGTTTGACCAGATCCTTTTGAGTCGTCATGATCAAGCATCCGTCTGCCTGCCGCTCTGCCCAGCCCCTTAATTCCTCAACATCGGTCCGTGTGTAGGCATGATGATCCGCAAACGTGCGGAAATCCAGGATATTGGCACCGAGGCCCACCAACGACTGCCGAAACGCCTGCGGGTTGCCGAGGCCGCAAAAAGCCGCTACCGGCCGTGCTTTCAGTGTCTCCAGCCGAGCGGTCTCCTGTTCACTGTTACGCAATACCATGGGCCGGTGCATGGTTCTGACCACCGGGACATTGGGGGCATGCTTGGCAATCGTTGCCTCGATCTGCACGCATCGGCTTTCTTCCGCCTGGTCACAGCGGGTTAGCAATATCACGGCCGCCCGACTGAGACTCCGCACCGGTTCGCGTAACAAGCCACGAGGGAATAAATAGCCGGGGCCCCACGGGTTGGTGGCATCGACCAGGACCAGATCCAAATCTCGTTGGAGCCGGCGGTGCTGGAAGCCGTCATCCAGGATCAGGAGTTCGCTTTCGAGTTCTTCCACAGCAACCCGAGCCAAGCTGACGCGGTCGGCACCCTGGAGGTGTGGCACATCGGGTAAGTTTTCCTCCAGGACGAAGGCTTCGTCATTGCGTCCCGTTTGGCTGCCATAGCCTCGGCTGAGGATGGCGACACGCAGTCCTTGTTCGCGATAGAACCGGGCGACATATTCCACGCACGGGGTTTTGCCGGTGCCACCTAATGTCAAGTTCCCGATGCTCACCACGGCAACCGAAGCCCGTTCGCTGCGCTTCCAGCCGCGCTCGTACAGCCGATTTCGCAGCTCCATCCCCCAACCGTAAGGAACGCTCACCAGGCGAAGCCCGCCGCGCTGCAGGCTTGGCCACCATCCTCGCATCTGGCCGTGGATCAAGGCTCGATAGTAGTCGCCGGAGAGCGCCAAGGGGTGTGACTCGATCGGTAACGTTCCGGGTAGATCCTCCAGCGGCACTGTTATAGCCCGAGGCTCCTTGGGCTGTCAATTGGATTCCCGCGGCGTGCTCGAGGGACGCTCGGCCTCGGGAGGCAACGGCGTTGCACCGGGCGGCGGCGTTCCCTTGCCGGCGCGGATGTAGAGCGCACGGCGACGCTCGTAATCGGCGGGGGTCAGATGTTCCAGCTCGGTCTCGCCGCCGCAAACTGCCTGTTGATGGAGTTGCTCGAGGAACGGAATGCACCAGCCGCACCCTGTTCCGGCACCCCCGCACTCCGAGAGCTGACTTGGAACCTTGGGCCGGCACCGGCGAATAAAATTGACGAGCTTCCGCTTGGTGACGTGGAAACAGTAGCAGATCTTGGCATCCGCGTCCATCATCGCCCTCTCCGCCGGAATCCACGCATGAGCAACTCACCCATCATATCGCAAAGGATTGAAATCGGGAAAGCCGCGGTCCATGCCGCTGCTCGGCCCGCTCGCGATGGCCAAACGGGGGAGCGAACCGGTACGATAGCTTCCATAGCCGGACGAAGTACAATGAGACGATGCTTTCCCGGAGGAAAGCGCTCATGGAACAGCCCTTCATCCTCTGCGGTCTGGGACGGATCGGATGGCGCGTCCTGGAGTATCTCCAGACTGCCGGCCTGCCGGTGGTCGTCGTGGATACGCGCTGCGATCCCAGGGACCCCCGATTGGGGAAGACCATCCTCGTCAAGGGCGACTGCCGCAAAAAGAATGTGCTCCTAGAAGCAGGCGTGGCCCAGGCTCGTGGCGTCCTCATCATGACCAATGATGACTTGGTGAACATCTCCACGGCTCTCATGGTCCGCCACCTCAACGCGGATGTCCGAGTCGTGATGCGATTGTTCACACAAAACCTCATCGCGCGTCTGGGCCATGCAGTCAAAAATGTCTATGCCCTGAGCACCGCAACGTTGACGGCACCGCTCTTTGCGCTCTCGGCCCTCACGGGGCACGCTCTCGGAACGCTTCGTCTGGAAGGGGTAAAGGATGGGTTGCGCCAGGTGGCGGAATGGATGATCACGGCCAATTCGCCCGCCAAAGGTCAAACGATCGCGGCTGCCGCCCAGAGCTGCGAAGTCTTGGTCCTGGCTCACTGTCCGAACCACGGGAAGGTCCGTTTCCTGCACGATATCGATCCGGAGACCCGACTGGCTGCGGGCGATCATCTGATCGTCTGCGGGGAACCGCGGGTCATCGTTCAACTGGTTGAGGAAGACGCGGCCCTGTCCAATGTCCGCTGGGCCGGATGGGTACAGCGGATGGGACGCGTCTTCTGGCGGACCCTGGCCGAAGTGGACGTAGCCGTGAAGGTCTGTGGTGCGGTGCTGGCGGCCGTGATCCTGATTAGCACGATCGTCCTGGATTTGACGCTCGCCAACCATCGCCACGAATTGGCCCACGCCTTCTTTCGGACCATCAGCCTGATGGCCACGGGGGCCGACATGAAGGAGGACGAGCTTCCCCAAGATTGGCAAAAGATTTTTGCCAGCGTCTTGCGGATCTCCGGTGCTGCCTTGATGGCTGCATTCACCGCCATCGTCACCAACTACCTTCTCCGCGCCCGGCTTGGCGGCGCGCTCGAAGTCCGCCGCATTCCAGACGGTGGACACGTCGTCGTTTGCGGCCTGGGCAATATCGGGTTCCGGGTGGTCGAAGAGTTGGTAAAGAGCGAGGAACGGGTCGTGGTCATTGAGCAAGCGCGCGACAGCCGATTTGTCGCTACGGCTCGACGCCTCGGCGTTCCTGTCCTGATCGGCGATGCCACAATCGCTCCCGTGCTGCGCCAGGCCAACGTTGTCAACGCCCGTGCCGTCATCGCGGCCACCAGCGACGACCTGATCAACCTGGAAGTTGCGCTCATGGTCCGTGAGCTGGATCCAAGCAAGCGCGTGGTTCTGCACTTGTCGGACCCCAACCTGGCCCAAACGCTCCGGGAGGCTGCCAATGTGCGGCTGGCGCTGTCCATTCCCACGCTGGCAGCGCCGACGTTTGTGGCCGCCCTGTTCGGCGATCGTGTCCAAAATGTTTTCATGGTGGATGGGAGATTGCTCGCCGCTTTTGAAGTGGTCGTTCCCTCCATCGATCCCTGCCTGGCGGGACAGTCGGTGCGGGCGGTGTCCGTGGATTATGGCCTGGTTCCGGTGGCCGTGATCGATGCTCAGGGGATCTTGCATCCGCGGCCAAGCGAAGTTCGCCTCGAGTGTGGCTCGCGCTTCGTTGCCATCAGTATGCTCACCGATCTCGAACGGTTGCTGCGCCGCCAGCCGGCACCGAAGAATTTTGCTGTCGACGTTGGAGCGGTGCCTGAATCCAAACGAGCCTTCTTGGCCTCCCTCCTGGCCAACAAACAAGCGGGCAGCGCAGCAGCGGCCGAAAACCTTCTGGATCACCCGCCCCTGTGTCTGGCAAGCGATTTGACGCGCGGCCAAGCGGAAGACTTGGTGGCGTTGCTTCAACGAGAAGACATCCCCGTGACGCTCAGGCAACTCGTTCAGCCGCCATCCTATTAAGAAATTATGGATCGCGAACGGAATCACATCTCGATAGCCGCTGCCCCAGGGCCATCAAAACGGTGCAAGCCAGGAGGGCAAACGCTGCTGCCATGGCGGGATGGAAAAACGTTTGCAGGGCAAGACTTTCGTCGGTGTAGCCGAAGCGTCCTAGCAGCGGGACTCCGATCAACATACCGTTGTACACCAGGTGAAAGAGCATGCCAGGAATAACCGAGCCGCTGCGGACGGCTAAGATGCCGAGGACGACGCCAAGCGTAAACGTTGGCACTGCCTGAAAGACATTGCGGTGATACAGGGCAAACAGGAAACTGCTAATGACGATGGCGGTCCACACCGAATAATGGCGACGAAGTCCGCTTAGAATGAACCCGCGGAACGCCAACTCCTCACAGACCGCCGGAAGCAACACGTAGACGAGGAGGTACATCCACCAGAGGGCCCCTTGGCCGTCGCGCAGAGTACGCAACTCCTGGACGAAGGGCTGGCTTTCGCTCAGCAATTCTTGGAGTCGGGGAAAGGTGCAAAGAATGGTGGACGTCAGCTGAATGAGCGGGGGCAGCAGCAAGGCCGCCAGCAGCGCGGCGACCAGCAGAGCCTTGGGCGAGGGCAAGCGTAAGGCCAGCCCCTGCCGCGGCCGAGTCGTGAGGAGGAGGGCCATGAACAAGGGGGGGGTGGCTACGAACGCCAGATAGGAAATGCCCGTACGGATCATCAGGGAACCGCCGTCACCAATATACGGGATCCAGCGGAGGGCGATGATAAGGGCGAAGCAGAACAGCGCCTGGCCGGAACTGGGGAGCGCTTCTTTCTCGCGGAACAGGCGTCGGAGCCAAAGCTTGATTTCCAGCCGCTCCGCTTCCCGAAAGAGCACTTCCTCGCGCTTGAATTGTTCGATGGCCCAGCGCAGGGCCAGCCAGCTATAGAGCGCCATCGGCACCAGTACTGGCACGAAATAGAGCCACGGCACCTTTTCCAGGGGCGCTGTCATCAGCCGTTGCATCAATAGCGCCACCCCGGTAACCGGGATCAGGCTGAATAACCCGTTGAGCTCCACGCCTGGCGCAAACGTGACGGCAATCAAAGGAGTGGTGATCAGGAACAGAGGCATCAAGTAATATTGTCCCTCCTTGGAGCTGCGGGCGTAGGCACCGACCGCCAAGGAGATCGCGCTGAAAAACGCCGACAGGGGCAGGATGAGCAAAACGCACCAGAAAATCGCAGCAGGGCGGAGCACGTCATGCGGCAAGAGGCTGTTGAATTGGGCCGACGTGATCCCCATGCTGGCCAAGTTGAGGAAGGCCGTGGCTGCACTGAGCAGCCAAATGGTCAGAAACTTGCCGGAAACTAGCTCCTCCCGGCTGGCCGGGCTGATCAGGAGGGTCTCCATGGTCCCGCGTTCCTTCTCGCCGGCGCACAGATCGACGGCCGGGTACAACGCTCCAGCCAGTGACCACATGACCAGCAGAAAAGGAAAGATCCGCACGAGCAAGTCGAGCAGTCCATCACTAGCGACCTCGTCGAGAGGTTTGGCCGGCTCGGAATCTTGCATCGAAAACGGATCGTCGAAGTTGGCGGGCAATCCAAGGCGGAGGAAGCGCACCTCGCGGACAATGAGCTTCCACCGGGCCAGAACGCTGCGTAGCCGTCGGCTGGCCTGACGCGAAACTTCATCGCCGGGACGGGTAATTAGCTGCAAAGCAGGTCGGCCGCCGTCCTCCAAGCGAGAGCGAAAGTCCGGCGGCACACGGAGAATCAGATCGACCTCTTTGTCTTCCAGCGGCGTTCGATCCTCGCTTTCCAAGAGCTTTACGCGCACCGCCTGAGTTCCGCCGGGCGTACCGAAATAGACTCCAGGAAATCGACCGTCTACCAAGAGCGGCGGATAATCGTAATTGCGACTGGCAGCATGCGCCAGGGCAGCCGCTCCGAGGAGCCGGTCCATTCCCAAGCTCAGCCCGAAGGAATCCGCCGGTGCGATCGCCATCCGGGCCAAAACGGGCAGGGGACTGAACCCGCCACTTTTCGGTGTCAGCGGCGGCAAGTACTGGCTGCCGGCAACACCGATGACCGTCGGCTTCTCTCCCAGGCCCACCGCAAATTGCACGGCGGCCGCGCCAAAGAGCGGATACAAGAGTAGCGGGAGCATGACGATCATGAAGATCGTACGGCGATCGCGCAGCTGGTCACGGAGCTCACGGCAGAAAATCAATTGAACGACGGTCCAACGCATGGAGCAAGAATCTCGCCGGTTCCGCAGTTGTCGTTGGGCATTCGTTTGGCGGCGGCTCACCGAGCCGACGTTCAACGCAGGACGGAGAATCGATGCCTTTTGCAGTCTACGTCATGATTTGCTTGGGCGATTCGCTGAGGCAAGAGGTTTATGCGATGGGGAAAACCTCTCGGACTGGGCTCACGTGCGCCACTCATCGATGAGGGATGCGACCAATGCCGTCCAGCCGGTTTGATGCGAGGCTCCTAAGCCGGCGCCATTGTCGCCGTGGAAGTATTCATAGAACAGGATGTGATCGCGCCAGTACGGATCTTCCTGGAATTTTCGCGTCCCGCCATAAACCGGCCGCCGACCGGAAGGATCGCGGGTAAAGATGCGGAGGAGGCGATCGGCGATTGCACGGGCCATTTCTGGAAACGTGATTTGCCCCGTTTTCACCGGGACGGTGAACGCGGTGCCGTATGCCTTGGCAATCTTGCGCAGCGATTCGATGAGCAGAAAGCAAGTAGGGAACCAGATTGGACCACGCCAGTTCGAGTTTCCGCCTTTGATTTTCGAAACGGCCTCGGCAGGCTCGTAGGATACGCGGCTTCCGTCAAACTCGAACGGACGCGCTTCATGGGCCTTCGAGAGACTGCGGATGCCGTACTCGGACAGAAACTCCTCGGCATCCCATAATCGCTGCATCAGGCAGATCAACTGTCCCTGGTTCACGATCGTTAACACATGGGTGAGTTTGCCATCGTGCTTGACTGTATGAACCACTTCCTTGACGAGGTCCTGGCGGTTTTGCATGAACCAATTGAGGTTACCCGTGAAGTTCTTGAACGGCTCAATCCAGTCGAGTTCCAAACGCTCCACGGCGAAGAGGGGAATCAGCCCAACGAGGGAGCGAACACGGAGTTTACGAAACCGGCCGTTGGGATAGCGGAGGACATCGTAGAAGAAACCATCCTGTTCGTCCCAAAGTTGATAGTCCCGATTGCCCATGCGTTTCATGGCCGCCGCGATGTAGATGTAGTGCTCGAAAAACTTGGTCGCCAGCGCTTCGTAGACGCGGTTTTCCTTCGCTAATTCCAGGGCGATGCGCATCAGGTTCAGGCAATACATTCCCATCCAGCCGGTGGCGTCGGCTTGCTCGATCACCGATCCATCGCTGCATTCCATGCTGCGATCCACGACCGCGATATTATCCAGGCCCAGAAATCCGCCTTCAAAGATGTTGTTTCCCTGCCGATCAACCTTGTTGACCCACCAGGCGAAGTTGATCAGCAGCTTGTGAAAGCATTGTTCCAGAAACTCCCGATCCCCCTTGCCGCTGCGGATGCGATCCATGTTGTAAACGCGCCAGACGGCCCAGGCATGCACCGGCGGATTCAGGTCCGAGAACTCCCATTCATAGGCCGGAATTTGCCCATTGGGATGCTGGAACTGCTCGAACAGAAGGAGCCAAAGCTGCTCCTTGGCGAACTGGGCGTCGATAAGCGCCAAGGCCACGGCTTGGAAGGCCAGGTCCCAGGCGGCGAACCAGGGGTACTCCCACTTGTCGGGCATGGTCATGACCCGCAGCGAATTCATGTGCCGCCAACGTGTGTTGCGGATCTTGGACCGAGACGGGGGGGGCGGCAGCCGTGGATTGTCGCCGTCTAGCCAGACATCGGCGTCGAACAGGTAATTCTGCTTGCTCCAGAGCAGGCCGGCGAAGGCTTGGCGTTGGATGAGCCGTTCATCCGGAGACGCCCCCGCCGGGTGGATGGATTCATAAAACGCGTCCGCTTCCGCGCGCCGCTTGGCAATGCCTGGATCGACCAATGCGAGCGGGCCCTCTTGTGGTGAGTCCGAGCGCCCAGCCTCAGCCTGGGACGATTTCCGGGCGCGTGACCGCTTCGAGATGGGAAGATTCGCGGGTATGAGCCGCAAACGCAGCGTCACCGATTCGCCCGGCGGGATGGCATCAAACCGGTAATGGAGAGTCGCTTTCGTGCCGACGTGGTTCGGATTGAGGGACGCTTCGCCATGGATGATCCAGCGGTGAAAGGCATCCTTCACGTTTGGCTTCCGGATGCTGCTGGCCGGGCCGGGCACTCGCGCCCAATTGGTCTCATTATCCGTGAACAAGGGGGTCCCGCCAGGAGGTCCGTACAGGATCCGCGCGCCGAGTCGATATTGAATGGGGATCGTACTCGGCACCATGAGCTTCGCATCATCCGCCATCAGGCTCATGTAGCCGCGACCTTCGGGGCCAATCTGGATGACTGGCTCTGGCCTCGGCTGGTCGTTCCATGACCAGATATTCCGAAACCAGAGGTGCGGCATGATGTGCAGGGATGCCGCTTCCGGGCCGCGGTTGAAGGCTTCGATGCGGATGCAAATGTCTTCCGGGTTGAGCTTGGCGTATTCGATGACGATATCGAAATAGCGATCCTCGT
>Ga0070734_10001186_pt1 | contig 40576 bp, 42 predicted proteins | sample Coa_R1_8_FD_66444 | JGI IMG/M metagenome (GOLD analysis project Ga0070734, IMG submission 66444) | Surface soil microbial communities from Centralia Pennsylvania, which are recovering from an underground coalmine fire - Coalmine... | ecosystem: Environmental > Terrestrial > Soil > Unclassified ...
TTCTGAACGAAGCGCTGGAACAGATCGCCATGTCGCGTTTCGTCACGCCAACCGTGGAGGCCATGGCCGCTCGCGGCATGCCTTATGCCGGCGTGATCTATCTTGGGCTGATGATAACAAAATCAGGCCCCAAGCTGGTCGAATACAATTGCCGCTTCGGAGACCCGGAGTGCCAGGTACTCATGGTCCGCCTGAAGTCGGATCTCCTGACGGCCCTTCTCGCCACGCGTGACGGCGTCTTGAACACCATCGAAGTCCGCTGGCAGGACACGGTCGCCCTCACCGTGGTCATGGCGTCGAAGGGTTATCCCGGCGCCTACGAGAAGGGGCATGTCATCCGTGGCCTCGAGGAAGCCGCGCGCATTCCTGGCATCGAAATCTTTCACGCGGGAACGGAGCGCCGCGACGGACGGATCATTGCCACCGGCGGCCGCGTACTGAACGTGACCGCCACGGGAACGACGGTTTCAGAGGCCCGAGAGCGGGCCTACCGCGCAGTCGATCTAATCGGCTGGGAGGGTGCCTTCTGCCGCCGCGACATCGGCTGGCGTGCCATCGCTCGCGAAAAACAGACCTAGGCTTGTGCGGGTTCGACAACGTGCCAAGAATAGGTGCGAGATGAAGACGCGCCCGGAGTGACGCCCCCGATGAGCCAACACGCGCCGAGCCGGCAGGAAACATTCTCCGGTACCAAGGAGGTCACCGAAGCGCACCGCATCGATACCAGGAAACTCGAAACCTATCTCGCAGACCGCATCGAGGGCTTCCGCACGCCCCTCGAGGTGCGGCAGTTCAAAGGCGGACAATCGAATCCCACCTACCAGCTCGTCACGCCAAACCGGAAATATGTGCTGCGGCGCAAGCCCCCTGGAAAACTTCTGCCCAGCGCACATGCCGTTGACCGCGAATTTCGCGCCATCTCGGCACTCCATCCGACGGGTTTTCCGGTCGCGAAGCCGTATCTGCTTTGCGAAGACGACAGCATCATCGGCACGATGTTCTACGTGATGGACTGTGTCGAAGGCCGCGTGATCTGGGAAGGCACGATTCCGGGCGCCACCAAAAAAGAGCGCTGGGCAATCTATGATGCGATGAACGAAACGCTCGCGCGACTACACATGCTCGATTACGAGAAAATCGGGCTTGGCGATTTCGGCAAGCCCGGCGCCTATGTCGCGCGCCAGATCTCACGCTGGACGAAACAATATCAGCTCTCCGAAACCGAGACGATCGATGAGATGAACAAGCTCATCGACTGGTTGCCAGCGCACCTCCCGCCCGAAGGCAAACCATCCGTCGTGCATGGTGACTACCGGCTCGACAACATGATCCTGCATCCGACAGAGCCCAAAGTGCTCGCTGTGATTGATTGGGAGCTGTGCACAATCGGCGATCCCATGGCGGACTTCACCTATCACCTGATGCAGTGGCTGATGGCGCCCGGCGGCACGAGCGCCGGGACACAGACGCTCGTGAATTCCAATTTCGACGAACTCGGAATTCCCACGATGGATCAGTATGTCGACATGTACATGAAGCGGACAGGCCGGACGGAACGGCCGGACATGAATTACTACGCGGCCTACAATTTCTTCCGCCTCGCGGGAATCCTTCAGGGCATCGTCGGCCGCGTGCGCGACGGAACGGCCGCGAGCGCGAACGCGGCGCGCGATGCGAGCGCCGTGCGGCCGCTCGCGCAACGCGCATGGCATTTTGCAAAACGCGCCGGCGCGCCGGGGTAAAGACAGAGCCGTGGCCCATCGAAAAGCTCGCTCAGCTTGCAAGGCACGACGGACTGCCTAACTGGTAACCTCCGCGTCCTGTAGGGAAGTTTTCATGCTCCGCTGGTTTCAAGCTCTCATGCCGCGCGAAGACCGTTTCTTCGCGCAGTTCAAACGTCACGCCGAGATCGTTCTCGAAGGCGCCACAGCGCTCCGCGAGCTCATGAACGAAGGCGCCAACATCACCGAGGGCGCTAAGCGCGTCATGGCGCTCGAAGTGAAAGCCGACGCAATCGCCCGCGACGTCCTCATGCTCGTCCGCCGTACCTTCATCACCCCGATAGACCGCGGCGATATCAAGGACTTGATCTCGACGCTCGATGATACGATCGACCAGATGCAAAAGACGGCCAAGGCCGTGATGATATTCGAGGCCCGCAAGCTCGAGCCAGAGATGGCACAAATGGGCGATCAGATTCTGCTGGCAGCGAAATTCACGCTGCAGGCGGTCGAACTTATTGGCGCGATGCGCGAAAATGCGGCGCGGCTCAATCAGCTCACCGAGGAAATCATCCGGCTGGAAGACGAATCCGACACGGTCTTCGACAGGGGAATCAAGGCGCTCTTCAGGCGCCACCGGGATGGAAACGCTATGGACTATATCGTCGGTGTCGAGATCTACGATCACCTCGAAAAGGTAATGGACCGCTTCGAAGATGTAGCGAACCGCATCAGCGGTCTTGTCATTGAGCATGCCTGACGCCGCATGCTGATCGTCATCGGCCTTATCGCCATCGCCCTGACCTTCGACTTCATGAACGGGCGCAACGATGCGGCGAACTCGATTGCCACAATCGTTTCGACACGCGTGCTCTCGCCGCGCAATGCGGTGGCTTGGGCCGCGTTCTTCAATTTCGTGGCCTTTCTCGTGTTCGGTCTGCACGTGGCCAACACGATCGGCCGGGGAATAGTGGCGCCGAACGTGATCTCCGATGAGGTGATCCTGGGCGCGCTGACAGGCGCAATCGCGTGGCAGACAGCCGCCGGCTATTTCGGCATCCCCTCATCGAGTTCACACGCCCTGATCGGCGGACTGATCGGCGCTGGCTCTGCGCGCGCAGGTCTCGAAGCCATTGTGTGGAGTGGCGTGACCAAGACGGTCGCCGCGATCGCACTCTCGCCCCTGACCGGGCTTGCGATCGCCCTGTTGCTGGTCCTCGGCGTCTCCTGGGCATTCCTGAAAGCTGTGCCGGCAAGAGTGGACGGTCTTTTCCGCCGCATCCAGTTCGTTTCTGCATCGCTCTATTCGCTCGGCCATGGCGGCAACGATGCGCAGAAAACGATGGGCATCATCGCGGCGCTTCTCGCTGCCCACGGACAATTGACAGGCGGATTTCACGTGCCGTTCTGGGTGGTCATCGCCTGCAACGGAGCCATGGCACTCGGCACGCTGCTCGGAGGTTGGCGGATCGTCCGCACGATGGGCTCGCGCATCACGCACCTGACGCCGGTCCAGGGCGTGTGCGCAGAGACGGCCGGATCGATAACCCTGTTTATGGCGACAGGGCTCGGCATCCCGGTCTCGACCACGCATACCATCACCGGCGCGATCATCGGTGTCGGCGCAGCGCGGCGCGTTTCGGCCGTGCGCTGGGGCGTGGCACGACGGATCGTCGTCGCCTGGATCATCACAATCCCCGCTGCCGGGACGATCGCCGCAGCGGTCTACTGGCTGGCACAACTCGTCCGTTGAGGGCCTTCTCTCAGGAACATTGAGGCGCCCCGCGCCCCTCCGGAGAGACGATCTTTCGTCTGCCCACGGAGCGTTAACCCTTGGCTGTGGATGAATTGTGGATACATTGCGTTGTCGAATCGGTTGGCCCCACGGATGGGCGGTCAGGTGCGTAGTGAGTACTGCGTCTCTCGTCGTGAACGATCAGGTTGCTGCCCTGCCGTGGCGTAGACACGGGGGCATACTCGAAATCCTCCTGATCACCACCCGGACCACCAAACGCTGGATCGTTCCGAAGGGTTGGCTGGAGACAGGCCTCAGCCAAAGTGAATCGGCGGCGCGCGAGGCGCTCGAGGAGGCCGGTGTCATTGGCGAGATTGGCGCGAGGCCCGTCGGCAAGTTTCACTACACCAAACGGCGCAGGACCGGCGAGATGCTGCCCGTCCAGGTCACGTTGTTTCCGCTCGAGGTCATGCGCCAGCGCCGGGCTTATCCCGAGAAACACTTGCGCGAGACGCGATGGTGCAGGGTCGAGGAGGCCTTGGCGCACATTTCCGAGCCCGGCCTGAAGCGGCTTGTCCTGAAGTTTGCAAAAGAAATTGCCGCTGCGGCCTGAAGGCTCGTTCCTGCTGTACCCGTGCGCCGGAACCATCTTCGAGGACAGCCGCACGCCGCTCCAACTACTCCTTCGGCGTGCGATCGATCCTCGACGTCAGTGCCAAAATTGAAAGTCCAGTGACAGCGGCAGTGCCGGGCGCGGTTCATCGATGCTGCCCGCCCACAGAGCGCGCATGAGATCTCGCAAAACGCGCCGGCGCGCCGGGGTAGCGCGACGCCACCCCGGCACTCGGACTAGGCAGCGACGCGCGGCGCGCGGTTGGAGTATTTGCCGTACTCGAGCCTCGCGAGCGTACGGCAGTGGACCTCGTCAGGGCCGTCCGCAAGCCTGAGCGTGCGCTGGCTTGCATACATGCGCGCGAGGCCCGGATCGCTCGTCACCCCTGCCCCGCCCCAGGCCTGAATCGCATCGTCGATGATCTTGAGCGCCATGCGCGGTGCCGCGACCTTGATCTCGGCGATCTCGGTTCGCGCCACCTTGTTGCCAACCTTGTCCATCATGTCCGCGGCTTTCAATGTCAGCAGACGGCACATGTCGATATTGATCCGCGCCTCCGCGACGCGTTGCTCCCATACCGAGTGCTCGGCGATACGCTTGCCGAAGGCTTCGCGCGCAAGTAACCGTTTGCACATCGACGCGAGGGCCCGCTCAGCTACGCCGATGGTGCGCATGCAATGGTGGATGCGGCCCGGTCCAAGCCGGCCCTGAGCGATTTCAAAGCCGCGGCCTTCGCCCAGGATCATGTTCTCGACCGGAACCTTGACGTTCTCGAGAACGACCTCGCCATGGCCGTGCGGCGCGTCGTCATAACCGAAAACCGGCAACATGCGCTTGATACGGATGCCCGGTGTGTCCAGCGGAACCAGAATCTGCGATTGCTGGCTGTGCCGGTCGCCGTCCGTGGTGCTTTTGCCCATGACGATCGCGACTTTGCAGCGCGGATCACCGACACCTGATGACCACCACTTCGTTCCGTTGAGGACGTAGTGATCACCCTTGCGTTCGATGCGCGTGGCGATGTTCGTAGCATCGGAAGACGCGACTGCGGGCTCCGTCATCAGAAAGGCCGAGCGGATTTCGCCGGCGAGCAGCGGCTTCAGCCACTTGTCCTGCTGGTATGGCGAACCGTAACGCTCGATGACCTCCATGTTGCCCGTGTCGGGCGCCGAACAGTTGAAGGTTTCCGAGGCAAAACCGACGTGGCCCATCATTTCGGCGAGCGGCGCGTATTCGAGATTGCTGAGACCGGCCCCATGCTCGCTCTCATTGAGGAAAAGATTCCAGAGCCCCTGCGCGCGCGCCTTCTTCTTGAGCTCCTCGACGATCGGAACGACGATCCAGGGATTGCCCTTCTCGCGGGCCTCGCTCATCTGCCTGTTATAGATCTCTTCCGCCGGATAGACGTGCGCGTCCATGAAATCGCCGACGCGCTTCATCCATTCGCGTTGGCGTGGCGAGTAGTCGAAGTCCATCTTTTCCTCCGAAATCTGCATCGATAGCGTATTTGCGACTGTAGCCCGGCCTTCAGGCATCGGCCAGCATGGAAAAGGACGCATTCCACCGCGCGCGTGGATGCCGCATCACCAAAGCCGTTTGACAGCCGCGATGGTCGCGGGCAAAGCCGTTTCATGCTGATCGGATTTGGTCTTTGCCTGCTGGGGCTGGGTTTTGCCTCCCTCTTCGTCGATCGCCGCGCGGCCCATTTTTTCTACGACCATATCCGCGAGCCGCTTTTCGTTTTCATGGATCGCACGACCCATTGGGCCAAGGGCGGGTACTGGCTGGCCGCCGCGGTCGTGGGCTACGTCGGCAGTCAGGTGGCCATGCACTTCATGGGTTCACGGGCCTGGCTCCATAGCGTTGCGAAGGATTCGCTTTCCTTCCTCGCATGCCTCGCCGCCGCAAGCCTCGTCCTGCACATCGTAAAGCGCGTATTTGCGCGCCGGCGGCCGCGCGACGAGATGGAAATGGGGCTCTACGAGTTCAGGGTTTTCGATTTCGACGCGATCTTCAGTCTGGACCAGCCGCTCAATTCGTTTCCCTCCGGACATGCCATGACCATCATGTGCGCCGCGATTGTGGCCAGTTGCCTTTGGCCTGCACTTTCTGCGGTCTGGTTCGTCATTGCGCTTTGGCTCGGCCTTACGCGCGCGCTTCTGACAGCCCATTTCCTAAGCGATGTGTTTATCGGGGCCGGCATCGCGATGCTGTCGTCACGTGAAGTGATCCTCGGATTCTTCCCGGGATTCGCGCCCGCCTGGTTCTGAGCGCGTTTTCTGCGAGCCGTTACAGCCAGGACACGGCAATGATGGCGAGCGCGCCGGCTGCAATCCAAAGCGCGATACGCGTGTGCCGCGTGCGCGCGAGCTGGGCATCGGCAATTTCGCGGGTCGTGTCGGGATGAAGACGCAGGCCACCATCGGCCAGCATCGCCGAAATGACCTCGGCATTCCTCAGAAGCTGCGGCAGGTTCTGTGCCGCGCGTCCGAGCGCACTCACGCCCTCGCTCACGTCGCGCAGGCGCGCTTCCGGCCCGAGCCGGTCGAGCATCCACTTTTCCGCAACCGGGCGCGCGGCCTCCCAGATGTCGAGATCCGGATCCAGGGCGCGCGCCACCCCTTCGACGACCATCATCGTCTTCTGCAATAGCAGAAGCTGCGGCTGAGACTGCATTTCGAACCGGCGAGTGGTTTCGAACAATTGCTGCAGCAGCCGCGCCATGGAAACCTCGCGGGCCGGACGTCCGAAGATCGGTTCGCCGATCGCACGCAAAGCCTGGGCAAAGGTCTCCACCGGATAATGAGCAGGAACGAAGTTGACGTCGAAATGCACTTGCGCGACGCGCGTGTAATCGCGGGCGAGAAAACCAGCCAGCGTCTCGGCGAGGAAACGGCGCATCGGCGCATCGAGCCGGCCCATGATTCCGAAGTCCACGGCCACGAGCCTGCCCTCGGCATCGACGAAGAGGTTTCCGGGGTGCATGTCCGCGTGGAAAAAACCGTCGCGCAGGGCCTGCGTCAGAAACGTTCGAACGACCAAAGTCGCAATGCGCGAAGGATCGTGACCAGCCGCCTTAAGCGCCTGCAGATCGCGGACCGGTGTGCCGTCCACCCATTCACTCGTCAGGACGCGGTCGGACGTGCGTGACCAATCGATCGCGGGTACGCGAAAATCGGCATCGTTCGCGGTCAATTCGGCGAGTTCGGACGCCGCTGCGGCCTCCATGCGCAGATCGAGTTCGAGAGCGACGGAAAGGGCTAGCGTGTCGACGAGCGCCGTCAACCGCAATCTGCGGGCTTCGCGCGAAAAACGCTCGGCCCAGCGCGCTGTAAAGGCAAAGGCAGCGAGATCACGGCCGAATTCCTTTTCGATCCCCGGCCGCAGGACTTTGACTGCGACGCGCCTCGGAGGTTCATCGACGGTCTCTGCGAGGTGCACCTGTGCGATCGAAGCCGCGGCAATGGAGTCCTCGAACGATCGATAGAGGGCGCTGACTGGCTTTCCGAGCGACTCCTCGATCACCCGTGCGGCGTCGGTCGCCGGAAACGGCGGTAGCTTGTCCTGGAGATCCTCCAGCGCCTTTGCGGTCTCACTCCCCACCACATCGGGACGCGTCGCGAGAATCTGGCCAAGTTTGATGTAGGCAGGGCCGAGGCCCTCGAGGGCCGAAGCCAGCCGGACGCCAGGCGCCGCAACATCCTCGCGGTGACCTCGAGCGCCCAGGACCCGACGAAGAATTTTGAGCGAGGGCGGCAGGATCGCGAGATATTCGCGTGGAAAGAGCGCGTCATTCCGCGAGAGGACGCGAGCCGCATGCCAGATGCGCAGGAAATTGGCGGCACCCTTCAACATCAGGAAATCACAACTTCCAGGCAGCGTGAAGGGCGGCAATACCACCCGAGAGGTTACGCACCTTCACGCGCGCAAAGCCCGCTTGTGCGACCATCTTTGCGAACTTCGATTGAGCGGGAAACCTGCGGATGCTTTCGGCAAGATACCTGTAGGCGGCCTCGTCGCCAGTTACGTGCTTGCCGAGGCGCGGCAAAAGCGAAAACGAATAAGCATCGTAGATGGCATCGAGACCCGGCGCATCGACGCGGCTGAATTCCAGACAGATGAACCTTCCGCCCGGCTTCAGCACGCGGAAAATTTCACGCAAGGCAAGATCAATATTGCTCACATTCCTGATCCCGAACGCAATCGTGCAGGCATCAAACGCGGCGTTCTCGAATGGAAGCCGGCAGGCATTGCCGCATATCCATTCGCATTCTTCACCCCCATTCTGGCCCTGCCGCCGCATCCCTTCGCGGAGCATGTCGACATTGATGTCGCAAACGACAATGCGTCCGCTCTTCCCGGCTTTCCGGTTTGCGGCAATCCGGAATGCGATGTCGCCCGTCCCGCCAGCGAGATCGAGGTAATCGCGGCCCGCCACAGGATTGAGCCATTCGACCATGGCATCCTTCCACAAGCGGTGGAGGCCGCCGCTCATCAGATCGTTCATCAGATCATAGCGGCGCGCCACCGAAGAAAAGACCCTGCGCACGAGGACGTCTTTTTCCTCGGCGGACACGGTGCGAAATCCGAAGCTGGTCGTGGCCATTGGCGCCGAAATGCTCGAGACAGGGCAGCTTACCACAGAGCCCGTGCGCACCTGGGGAGGAGGTTCTGGTATGTCTCGTTCACATGCCAGAGCTTCCAGAGGTCGAAACCGTTCGTGCCGGACTCGTTCCGGTATTGGAAGGACGCACCATTGTCGATGCGCTCACCCGACGCAGCGACTTGCGAACGCCATTTCCGCCAAAGTTCGCGTCGCGTCTCCGCGGCCAGCGCGTGGTTCGCCTCGCGCGACGCGCCAAATATATCCTCGCTGAGCTCAACGGAGGTGAAACGCTCGTGGTCCATCTCGGCATGAGCGGGCGCATCTCCGTCCATTCGGACGCGCACGCCACGCATAAAGCGGCACAAGGGCCGGCTGGGGAAAGTGCGGGGAGTGGTAGCGGAAAACATGATCATGTTCTCATCCGGACGGATGCACCGGCGCTGATCGTTTTCACCGATCATCGCCGCTTCGGATTGATGACCCTTATTGAATCGGCGTCCCTCCACCAACACCCGCTTTTCCGTTCGCTGGGAATCGAACCGCTGTCGGAAACGTTCAATGCAACCGTGCTTTCGACTTTGCTCAGGAAAAAAGCGACATCCATCAAGACTGCTCTGCTCGACCAGCGTGTGGTAGCCGGCCTCGGCAACATCTATGTCTGCGAGGCTCTCTTTCGGGCGCGCCTCTCGCCAAGGCGACGCGCGTCCACCGTTGCCGGGGATCGCAGCCGGCCGCTGGCCGCTGCGATCAGGGCCGTGCTCCTAAGCGCTATCAAGGCTGGGGGTTCGTCGTTGCGCGATCACAAGCGCGTGGATGGCGAGCTCGGCGAATTTCAGCATCGCTTTGCTGTCTACGACCGGGAGGGACGGCCCTGCCCCAACCGATGCGGCGGCACGATTCGGCGTATCGTTCAATCCGGACGCTCGACTTTCTATTGCCCGAGATGTCAGCGCTGAGAATGGGCGCCTTGCCTTCGGCAGCGGAGCGCGTCAGGGATGCGGCGCTAAGCGAGGTAGCTGCAATGGAACTCACCAATATCCTTGTTCGCAACGAAGGCCCCATCGGTGTCATCACGCTCAATCGACCCGCGGCGCTCAATGCGCTGAACGCAACCCTTCTTGCCGAGCTCATCCACACGCTCGAGCGCTGGGACAACGACAACGCCGTGCGCGTCATTGTTATCACGGGATCGGACCGGGCCTTCGCTGCCGGAGCCGACATCAAGGAAATGGCGCCGCAATCCTACATGGACGTGTTCCTGAAAAATCTGTTTGCCGAGGCTGGCGACAAGATCGCATCCGTCAGAAAACCGGTGATCGCCGCTGTTGCAGGCTACGCTCTGGGTGGCGGCTGCGAATTGGCGATGGCATGTGACTTCATCATCGCGGCCGATAACGCAAAGTTCGGACAACCCGAGATCAACCTGGGCGTAATGCCCGGAATGGGTGGAACCCAGAGGCTCGCGCGTTTTGTGGGAAAATCAAAAGCGATGGAGATGTGCCTGACCGGCCGGATGATGGATGCCGCAGAAGCGGAGCGATCGGGACTGGTGAGCCGCATCGTTTCGGTGAACGAACTCGTGAGCGAGGCCATGAAGGTGGCAAACACGATCGCCGAACGCTCGATGCCGATCGTCATGATGACCAAGGAGAGCGTAAACCGTTCTTACGAAACCACGCTTTCGGAAGGTATCCGCTTCGAACGCAGGCTCTTCCACGCGATGTTTGCGACCGAAGACCAGAAAGAGGGAATGGCCGCCTTCTCGGAGAAGAGAAAGCCGCGGTTTAGCGATCGCTGAAGCCAGTTGCAAAAGAGCGGCGTTGACCCCCTCCCGCCAGGCGGGCTAGAAGCCGCGCCTCCCGTTCAACCAGGTGTTTGATGCCCAATATCGCCTCTGCAAAGAAACGTGTCAGGACAACCCGGAAGCGCACGGCCGTGAACCATGCCCGCAAGGCGCGGATCCGGAGCTATCTGCGCAAGGTGGAAGAAGCGATTGCCTCCGGCGACGCCGCTGCGGCCCGCGCCGCGCTTCGCGTGGCCGAGCCGGAAATTATGCGGGGCGTGACCAAGGGCATCCTTCACAAGAACACCGGGGCGCGAAAGGTTTCCCGCCTCAGCAAGAGGGTCGCGGGGCTTTCGGCCCGGTCCTGATCCGGGGCAGGTTCCTCAAGTATTCGTACGTAGTTGGCAGAGAAATCCTGGCTTTTTCTTTGTCAGTACGCAGACATTCTTTGTACTGTCACATCGCTGCCGTCTTTATGAGCACAGACACCGGCTAGCGCTCTGACTCGCTTAGGAATTTTCATGACGCCGTGTTTTTCCGTATACGGCACAAGTGCTTAGTCGAGAGAGAAAATCCTTCAAGCAAGCTTCACAATCGTCAAATTCGTGCTTTGTTCCCGTTGAGAGCAAGCCAGACTTGCGCCTATCGTTAATTTCTGACGTGCGGGGAGGCGATGGTGCTGAAGTCAAAAGTAAATAAAAAACAGTCTCTTAACAGCAAGAACGCGCCTCGCTCTTCAAGCTCCCAGTAAATAACCAGTAAACCGCAAGACAAAATCGTTAACACACGCGGGTCTTTTGCCCGCGAAGGGCCAGTTTTCCTTATGAGCAAGTCCGGGAACCCGAACTACGCTGGCGACCTTGCGCCTACCGATGCATGGGAATTGCTCAAGTCGGATCGCAACGCCCGCCTCATCGACGTTCGCACGGCTCCTGAATGGAGCTTTGTCGGACTGCCTGATCTTCAAAGCCTCGGCCGCACCGCGATGTGCGTCGCGTGGCAGAATTTTCCGTCCATGCAGGTCAACCCGGATTTCGTTGACGATGTCATTGCGGAGCTGGGCGGAATCGCCAGGAACGTGCCGCTTCTGTTCATCTGCCGCTCGGGCGCGCGATCGCGCGCCGCAGCAATCGCCATGACCGGAGCGGGATTCAGCCGCGCTTACAACGTTGCCGGCGGATTCGAGGGCGATCTCGATTCGGAGCGGCATCGCGGACGGCAAAACGGCTGGAAAGCATCCGGTCTTCCATGGAAACAAACCTGAACGAAGGGGGAAATCACCGTGCGACGAAGAAGCCGAATGAATTAGGGGAAGCAGCGAATTTCAAGAATGATAAGCGCCGGGCGTAATGCACCGGCTCAAGGCAGAGAGCGGGTAAAGGAAAATGGCGGATTTTTCGGGGCAGTCGACGCCTGTCGACGGCCAGACGGCATGGGCGTCCGTGCGTGACAGCCTGCGCAGGGAAATTGGCGACTACCAATACGAGACGTGGATCTCACCCCTGACGCTGGAACACTGGGCGAAGAGCGAGATACGCCTCGGAGCGCCGAAAGCCTTCCATCGCGACTGGGTCGAGGGGCATTACGCGGCGCAAATCGAGCGTGCATTCCGCGCCACTGGTTTCCCGCTGCAATCGCTCGCGATTGTGCGGGCAGCACCAGTCGTCTCCGTAGGTGCAAACATTGCGCGGGAGGAACGCCAACCGCGCGCACCCGCGCCGGCCACTGTCTCCTTTCTGAGTGGAGAAGCGGGCAAGAACATCTGGACCCGCGTTCTTCACCCCGCCCAGACCTTTGAGAGCTTCATTCCCGGCCCCGCGAACGAATTCGGGCACCGCGCCGCCAGGGCGTTTGTGGAGAGCGGCGATTGCGAAATTCCGCTTCTTTACATCCATGGCAGCTTTGGCGTGGGCAAGACCCATCTTCTGAACGCAGCGGCGCTCGAATTTCGCAAGCGCGAGAAGCGGACTCTCTTCCTGCGTGCCGAAGATTTCATGCGGCACTTCCTGGGCGCGCTATACCGGAAAGACACGCTCGCGTTCAAAGAGGAATTGAGGACGGCTGAAGTCCTTATCATTGATGACCTGCAACACATCTGCCGTTCGAACGCGACGGCGTCCGAATTTCTGCACACGGTGAACGCGTTCGCTGATCTTCACCGGCGCGTTGTGATCGCCGCAGATCGGCCACCAGCCGAGCTCGAGGGACTCGGAGCAGACGTCAAATCACGTTTGGGCGGCGGATTGGTGATCGCGCTTGGCAAGCCCGACCGCGACACGAGACTCGCCATCCTGAAGGCGCGCGCCGCGGAATTCGCGCGCGCCCGCCCCCACGTTGTACTGGCCGAAGCCGTGCTCGATCGAATCGCGGACATCGAAGGGGCCAGCCCGCGCGAAATCCTCGGTGTGTTCATGAAACTCGCCACGTACGCCGATTTGACGAAAAAACCAGTGTCAATCGAGAACGCGGAAGACACGATCGGCCTCCGAAGCGGCACCGGGGCGAAAACCTCGATCGAGGACATCCAGCGGCGGACGGCGGAATTCTACAAGCTAGAGGTCAAGGACTTTCATTCGCCCCAGCGCGCCCGGCGCGTGGCGCGTCCGAGACAAGTCGCCATGTATCTCGCGCGCAAGCTGACAACACGCTCCCTGCCAGAGATTGGGAGGCGATTTGGTGGACGCGATCACACGACGGTGCTGCATGCCTGCAAGCGCATTGAAGCACTTTGCGACGAGGATCCGGGTTTCAAGCAGGAAGTGGACTTCCTCAGCCATATGCTGACGAAAAACAGCACCTGAGCAGACCAAGCCCATCTCGAAAAATGGCCGATCCGGCAGAACCGGATCGGCCATTTTTTCGCATGCTCCGCGGGTAGAGAAACGAGGCCAAAAGCTGTTCTCTTTGCAGGGCGACTGATATACTTCCGTGCTTGAGTCTCGGCCCTTTCGAAACTCAAGTATTTCAATGGGTTATCGGGCCGTCTCGGCGGGCCGGAGCAAGGCTTTGAAAGCGGCCAAAGCCTCCTGTCGGAAGCGATGAAAATCAACGTCGAACGCGGCGCTTTTCTGAAGGCGCTCGGTCATGTCCAAAGCGTCGTCGAACGCCGGAATACGATCCCAATTCTGTCAAACGTCATGATCGAAGCGGCCAAGGGCCAGCTGAAGCTCACGGCGACGGATCTCGACATCGAAATCGTAGAGGCCTTGCCAGCGGACGTGCTTCGCAACGGTGCAGCCACCGCGCCGGCACACATGCTTTACGACATCGTACGCAAATTGCCGGAAGGCGCACAGGTACAGGCCGAATTGCTCGCGAGCGAAGGAGGCCGGCTCGCGATTTCTGCAGGCTCAGTACGGTTTGAACTCGCCTGCCTGCCAAAGGAAGACTTTCCCCAAATGACAGCAGGTGCCCTGCCCCATCGTTTTAATCTGGCCGCTGATGATCTGAAGCGCATCATCGACAAGACCCGATTTGCAATCTCGACCGAAGAAACGCGCTTCTATCTCATGGGGATCTATCTTCACGCGGCCAAGGACGGAAAATCCGGCAAACTGCGCGCCGTGGCAACGGACGGCCATCGGCTCGCGCGGCATGAACTCGCGCTACCAGATGGCGCTGCCGATATGCCCGGAGTCATCGTCCCCCGAAAGACAGTGAACGAGCTGCGCAGGCTCCTCGACGATGCCGAAGGCGCGATCGAGATCACGCTGTCCGATACCAAGGTTCAATTCTCGTTTGGGGGCGTCGAACTCACTTCAAAGCTGATCGACGGGACCTTCCCGGACTATCAGCGGGTCATTCCTTCGGGAAACGACAAATCCCTCGTACTCGAAGCCCGGGAATTCGCACAAAGCGTAGATCGCGTTTCGACGATTTCTGCCGACAAGACGCGCGCCGTCAAGCTCGCAATCGTCAAGGACAAGCTCACACTGTCGGTCGTTAATCCGGAGTCGGGGACGGCGACCGAGGACGTTGGGGCAACCTACAGCGCTAATCCGCTCGAGATCGGGTTCAATGCGCGATACCTCCTCGACATTACCGGCCAGATCGGCGGGAAAGAGGTCCGCTTTCTTCTTTCAGATGCCGGCTCGCCAACCATCATCGACGACACAGAGGATTCGAGCACGCTTTACGTGCTGATGCCGATGCGGGTGTGATCTTGACGATTTCACCCCATCCCGAGGTGCCTCCTGCCGATGCGTCGAGCCGCGACCATCCGAAGAAGACGCCCTTCATTGCCCGCGTCGCCCTCAGCAACTTCCGCTCCTACGCAAGAGCGGAGCTGACGGCCTCCGGGCCGCCCGTCGTGCTCGCAGGCCCCAATGGCGCCGGGAAGACCAATCTCCTGGAAGCCATCTCCTTGCTGTCGCCCGGACGCGGCCTGCGCGGCGCCAGGCTTTCCGACCACACTCGCAAAGGTCCCAGTGAGGGTGGGCTTTGGGCCATCGCGGCTTCCGTTTCGGCCGGCGGCATCTGCCACGAGATCGGTACGGGCCTGGCACTGACCCCGAGCGGAGCCGAAAGGCGGCAGGCGACTCTGAATGGCGCTCCGCTGCCGAGTTCCGCGGAATTGTCGGAAATTTTGCAGATTGTCTGGCTCACGCCGGCCATGGATCGCCTCTTCATTGAAAGCGCCGGTGCCCGGCGCCGCTTTGTCGATCGCCTGACGCTCGGTTTCGATCCATCGCATGCGAAAACGCACACGCGTTATGAGGCCGCGACGCGTGAACGGGCGCGCCTCCTGAAATTCGGCCCGCGCGATCCCGCTTGGCTTGACGGGCTCGAGGACGAAATGGCGCGAACGGGAGCCCTGATTGCGCAAGCGCGGTCTGGCGCGGTTTCGCGGCTCAATCGCGCGCTTGCGGAACGAGGTTCAGCCGGTGCCTTTCCATCGGCGCAATTGTCGCTTTCAGGTGAAACCGAACAGCTGCTCGAAGAACACGGACGTGAACTCGAAGGCGAACTCCGTGGCCGGCTCAAATCGACACGGATGCGCGATGCCGAGTCCGGGCGTACCAGCATCGGCCCGCATCTGAGCGATCTTCTGGTCCGTCACACGGCCAAGCGCATGGATGCGCGAGACTGCTCCACCGGCGAGCAGAAGGCACTCCTGATCGCGATCGTTCTCGCTGATGCGTGGGAGCTTGCGCGGCGCAACGCCGATGCAAGCCCGATTCTTTTGCTCGACGAAATCGTCGCTCATCTCGATTCCATCCGACGTTCAGCACTCTTCGAGGAGATCCTTGCGCTGGGCGCACAAGCATGGCTCACCGGTACCGATCTGCCGGTCTTCGGGGAACTTTCTGAGCGAGCGGAAATCTTCTCGCTTTCCGACGGCCAGCTGGTGAGGCGCTGATGTCCGAGCCGGCGAAGGAGTTCGGCGATTACGGCGCCGATGCCATCAAGGTGCTGAAGGGCCTCGATGCCGTGCGCAAGCGGCCGGGCATGTACATCGGCGATACCGATGACGGCTCGGGCCTGCATCACATGGTCTACGAAGTCGTCGATAACGCCATCGACGAGACCCTCGCCGGCTTTGCCACGCGCATCGACGTCAGCCTCAATCCTGACGGCTCGTGTACCGTCCGGGACAATGGCCGGGGCATTCCGACCGAGATCCACGCGGGCGAAGGCGTATCCGCCGCCGAAGTGATCATGACCCAACTCCACGCGGGCGGGAAATTCGAGCAGAACGCCTACAAGGTCTCCGGCGGCCTCCATGGCGTCGGCGTTTCGGTCGTCAATGCCCTCTCGGAGTGGCTCGAGTTGCGCATCTGGCGTGAAGACAAAGAACACTACATGCGTTTCCACGACGGCGACCCGGATGAGCCGCTCAAGGTCGTGGGACAAACACCGGGCCGGCGCGGCACCGAGGTGAAATTCCTGCCATCCGCGAAGACCTTTTCAAAACTCGAATTTGATTTTGCGACGCTCGAGCACCGGCTACGCGAGCTCGCTTTTCTCAATTCTGGCGTCACGATTGCACTGACCGACAAGCGCGGCGTCGAGCCGAAAGAGACCGTGCTGCATTACGAAGGCGGCCTCGAGGCGTTCGTCAAATATCTCGACCGCGCGAAAAATGCGCTGATCGGATCTCCCGTCATGATTAGCGCGGAACGGGACGGTACGTCCGTCGAGGCCGCGCTCACCTGGAACGACTCCTATCACGAGAGCATGCTGTGCTTTACGAACAATATCCCACAGCGCGATGGCGGAACGCATCTCGCGGGCTTCCGCGCCGCATTGACCCGCGCCGTCACCAAATATGCCGACGAGTCGATGGGCGCCAAGAAAGACAAGGTGGCGCTTACCGGTGACGATTGCCGGGAAGGTCTCACCTGTGTGCTTTCCGTAAAGGTGCCCGACCCAAAGTTTTCGTCGCAGACCAAGGACAAACTCGTTTCATCCGAGGTTCGCCCGATCGTCGAGGGCATCGTCCTCGACCAGTTGAGCGACTGGCTCGACCAGCACCCACAGGATGCGCGGAACGTCGTCGGCAAGGTGGTCGAGGCGGCGATGGCGCGCGAAGCCGCACGGAAGGCGCGAGAACTGACCCGGCGCAAAGGGGTCCTCGACAATGCGGGTCTGAGCGGCAAGCTCGCTGATTGCCAGGAGCGGGATCCCGCGAAATCCGAACTTTTCATCGTCGAAGGCAACTCGGCCGGTGGCAGCGCGAAGCAGGGGCGCAATCGGGAGAACCAGGCGGTGCTGCCGCTCCGCGGGAAGGTCCTCAATGTCGAGCGCGCACGCTTCGACAAGATGCTTTCCAATGTGGAAATCGCGACCCTGATCACGGCACTCGGGACGGGTATCGGCCGCGAGGAATTCAATCCTGACAAACTCCGCTACCACAAAGTCATCATCATGACGGATGCAGACGTTGACGGTGCGCACATCCGAACGCTGCTTCTCACGTTCTTCTATCGGCAAATGGCGGAGTTGATCGAGCGCGGGCACATCTATATTGCCCAGCCGCCGCTTTATAAGGCGACGCGTGGGAAATCTGAACAATATCTGAAAGACGATGACGAACTTGCCAACTACCTCATTGCCGAGGGCATGAACGGCGCGGTGCTAGAACTGCACTCCGGCGAGAGCGTGGCCGGCGAGGACTTCGCCGCCATCATCGAACGCGCGCGGGCAGCAAAGACCGCGCTCGACGGGTTTCCGCCGCACTACCCGCGGTTCGTGCTCGAACAGACCGCCATCGCCGGCGCGCTGAATCCCGAGATTCTGTCGGACCGCGAAAAAGCGACCGGCGCTGCCGAATACATTGCCAAACGTCTCGATACGCTCTCCGACGAGACCGAGCGCGGCTGGCATGGCGAGCCTACGCCGGATGGCGGCCTCAAGTTCTGGCGTGAGGTTCGCGGCGTGCGAGAAAGCGTGGCCGTCGACGGCGCCGTGATCGGTAGCGCCGATGCACGCAAGCTCGACCGGATGGCAGCCGATCTCCAGACCATCTATCTCCGCCCGAACAAGCTGAGACGCAAGGACGAGGCACGAGAAATTCGCTCGCCGACGCAACTCCTCGACACGGTCTTCGAGTGGGGCCGCAAGGGGCTCGCGCTGCAGCGTTACAAGGGTCTCGGCGAAATGAACGCCGAACAGCTTTTCGAGACCACGCTGGACCAGAACGCCCGGACGTTGCTGCAGGTAAGAGTCCAGCACGCCGACGAAGCCGAAGACCTGTTCACGAAACTCATGGGCGAAGTGGTCGAGCCGCGGCGTGAATTCATCCAGGACAACGCGCTTCGCGCCGCACTGGACGTCTAGGCACGGATTCCGCGTCAGGCGCGGGCGCGGACCAGCCAACAGGCCGCTGGCGGCGCAACTCCGGCGGGCGTCTGGTAGGGCATCAGAACCTCGCGGACGCGTTCGCGGACACGCGCGCGCGTCAATTCGTCGAGTTCGACCGCAGCACGTGCCAGCGGGCCGATACTGAGCGAGGCGCCTACGGCGTCATCGAGGTTCGCACCAAGATTCATCAGTGTATCGAGCTTCTCAGCCCCCGGTTCGCGAAATCCGGCACGCGCGAGGATTTGCAGAAGTCGGGAGGAATCGGCGAAAGCAAACGGCCCGGGTGCGAAGGGATCCGGCGGAGGCTCTGGAGGCAGAAGATCGCGTGCCACCGCGATCGGTTGCGCCGCCCACGCGTTCTCGGCGAGCGCGCGCCAGCAGACGAACGCAATCCGGCCGCCGGGCTTTAGCGCTTTTCGGATATTCGCAAAGGCCGCTTCCGGTTCGGCGAAAAACATCACGCCAAACCTCGAAAAAACGAGGTCGAACCCCGGCCCGAAATCGGTAACCGATGCATCTGCCTCGCGAAATTCTATTTCGAGTCCCGCCTCGGTCGCGCGCGCCCGCGCCACGTCCAGCATCGGTCTCGAAATGTCGACGGCCGATACCTTGCCGTGCGCGCCCACGGCGCGTGCCAGGAGAAGCGCTGTCGAACCGCAGCCACATCCAATATCGAGGACGTGTTCGCCTTCCCGTGCGGCGGCAAATGGCATGAGCGCGCTTGTGATGAAGCTCATGCTGCGTTCGGTCATCTCGTAGAGGCTCGCCCAGCGCTGGCCGGACGGCCCGTTCCAATATTCGATTTGCTGCGTGTTGTCCGCCATTGCTTGACCTTCAGGGAACGCGTTTGCCGCGACGTTTCGCGAGGGTTCGCAGCCTCAACGCGTTGAGGCGGATGAATCCTTCCGCATCCTTCTGGTCATACGCGCCGCGATCGTCTTCGAAGGTGACGAGATCCCTGGCATAGAGAGAGTGGGGCGAAGAGCGTCCCACCACGATCACATTACCCTTGTAGAGCTTCAGTTTCACCGAGCCGGTAGCAAATTCCTGGCTCAAATCGATCGCCGCCTGCATCATCTCGCGCTCCGGCGAAAACCAGAAGCCGTTGTAGATGAGCTCGGCGTAGCGCGGCATCAATTCGTCTTTCAGGTGCCCCGCGCCGCGGTCGAGCGTGATCGACTCGATTGCACGATGGGCAACATTCAGGATCGTGCCGCCCGGCGTCTCGTAGACGCCGCGCGACTTCATGCCCACGAACCGATTCTCGACGAGATCGATCCGTCCGATGCCGTTTGCCTTGCCGAGATCATTGAGCGCGGCAAGCAAAGAGGCGGGCGAGTGCGCCTTTCCATCTATGGACACGGGATCGCCCTTCTCAAAGCCGATCTCGACGAGCGCAGGCCGATCGGGCGCCTCCTCGGGCGAAAGGGTCCGCTGGAACACGATCGACTCCGGCGCGACGGCCGGATCCTCGAGAACCTTTCCTTCCGATGAGGAGTGCAGGAGATTGGCATCGACCGAGAATGGCGCCTCGCCGCGTTTGTCTTTCGCGATCGGGATCTGATGCTTTTCGGCGTATTCGAGCTGCTGCGTGCGGCTCTTGAATTCCCAATCGCGCCAGGGCGCGATGATCTTGATGTCGGGATTGAGCGCGTAATAAGTGAGCTCGAAACGTACCTGGTCGTTGCCTTTGCCGGTGGCGCCATGGGCAACGGCATCCGCGCCCACTTTCTGTGCGATTTCGATCTGGCGCCTGGCGATCAGGGGGCGGGCAATCGAGGTGCCTAGCAAGTAGACCCCCTCGTAGAGCGCATTGGCCCGAAACATCGGGAAGACAAAATCCCGAACAAATTCTTCGCGGAGATCCTCGATGAAGATGTTTTCTGGCCGGACGCCGAGCAATTCGGCTTTCTTGCGCGCGGGCTCGATTTCTTCACCCTGGCCGAGATCCGCCGTGAACGTGACGACCTCCGCACCATAATGCTCCTGCAGCCATTTGAGCATGACCGACGTGTCGAGGCCGCCCGAATAGGCAAGCACGATCTTGCGGATGGATTTGGCGCTCATGGTTCGCTGCAACTCGGCATTCTGAAGTATCAGGAATTCCAGCGGGGAGCGAGACCGTTAGGCCGGCATGCGCGCAAGTTCGGCAGAGCGCATTTTTGCAAGCCGCTCGCGCGCCCGCTCTTTCACCGTCTCGCTCTTGAGCTGGCCGCAGGCCGCCATGATGTCACGTCCCCGCGGCGTCCGGACAGGCGACGCATATCCGGCGCGATTGACGATCTCGGCGAATTTCTCGATCTGTTCCCAAGACGAGCATTCATAAGGCGCGCCAGGCCAGGGATTGAACGGTATGAGATTGATCTTCGCCGGAATCCCCTTCAGGAGGCGCACCAGCTCACGCGCATCTGCCAGAGAATCGTTGACGTCCTTCAGCATCACATATTCGAAGGTGATCCGCCGCGCGTTGGACGCGCCAGGATAGGACCGGCAGGCGGAAAGCAGGTCGGCGATCGGGTATTTGCGGTTGAGCGGAACGAGAATGTCCCGAATTTCATCGCGCACTGCGTGTAGCGAAATTGCAAGCGAGCAGCCGATCTCCTCACCGGCGCGAAGTATCATCGGCACGACCCCGGCCGTCGAAAGCGTGATCCGGCGTTTCGAGAGCGCAAGGCCATCTCCGTCGGCTGCGATCGCGAGCGCGATTTTGACGCTCTCGAAATTGTAGAGTGGCTCGCCCATCCCCATCATCACGAGATTGGTGACTCGGCGATTCTCCCGCGTGGATGGCCAGTCGGAGAGCGCATCGCGCGCGACCATCAGCTGGCCAACGATTTCTCCCGGCTCCAGATTGCGCACAAGTCGCTGGGTGCCCGTGTGGCAGAAGCGGCAGTTCAGGGTGCAGCCGACCTGGGAGGAGACGCAGAGCGTGCCCCGACCAGGCTCGGGAATGAAGACGGTCTCGAACATCGCCCCATCGCTCCCGCGAAGAAGCCACTTTCGCGTGCCGTCGGAGGAGGTCTGTTCGGTCACGATTTCTGGTCGCGCAAAAGAACATTGCTCTCCGAGCAACGCGCGAAAATCCTTCGCAAGGTTGCTCATGCGCGCCGCATCGCAGGCCCCATGCACATAAAGCCAATTCCAGAGCTGGCGCGCGCGCATCGCCGCCGCCTTCCCCGGTACACCAGCCGAGACGAGCGTGTCCTTCAGGGCGTCAAGCGAAAGGCCAATCAGCGGCGTCATGCTGCAATTGTGGCAGGCGTTCGCGCAGTTTTACAGATGGTCCAGACGCTTACTCGCCGCAGGCGCCATGAACCTTCGCGAGCGCCTCATTCAGACCGGACAGCGAGTAGGTGTCATGCGTCATGGTTCCGCGGGACGAAACGCCGATTACGATGGCTTGCTCGCCGCGTTGCATGGCTTCGACGAGTCTCGCTTCCTCGGCATTCTTCTTCATCCAGGCGCTGCCCGTCCCGCCGTCATTTGTCGGATAGAACGTGAACTTGTCAGAACCGATCTGCACGGTGACTTCGCTATCGTCCTTGTATTTGTATCCGGGAACGATCTCGGGCTGGGCGCGGGCTTTTCGCGCGGGCCAGTCGTTGATCAGAAAACCGATGGAATCACGTTTCGTATGCTTGGGCAGACTCGAGACCGGCTGGGAAATCGCATAGCAGACCCGGTCATTGCCGCCGCCCGTGCTGAACGCTTTCCAATTCTTGGACACACCAAGCAACGTCGCACTCGCGGCGGCTCCGGACGGAAGAGCGAGCAGACTGAGACAAACGATTGCCGCAAGGGTTCGCGGCTGAAAACGAGACAAGGCTGTCCTCCCGGAAAGAGCGGCGCTGTTTCGCGTGAAATTCAGGCCTTAATGTGGTCTAGCCCCAGCCGAAAATGTCAACTGCCGGCCCGGATCGCCGCCTCGATATCGCCCAACCGATCCTTGCCGAAGAAGATCTCCGAACCCACGAAAAAAGTGGGGATTCCGAAGGCGCCGCGGGCGACGGCCTCTTCGGTGTTGGCAATCAGACGTTGCTTCACCTCCGGTTCCTGCGCGCGCGCGAGAAGGCGATTCGCGTCGAGACCGGACGCCGCCAACGCCGACCGCACGACTTCGGGATCGTCCATCTTCTTGGGCTCCACCCACATATGGCGGAAGGTTGCGTCCAAATAGGGTGGAAGCCTTCCGTCCAACTGAGCCGCTACGGCCATGCGCATCAAGAGCAGAGTGTTCACGGGAAAATGCGGGTTGAACCGGAAATCGGCGATCCCGTGGCGACGCATGAACCGCTCGGTCTCGAGCCGCTCGTAGTCGAGCTTGTTCTTGATGTGACCGAACGCTTCCGCCGGGGAGCGATTACCAGTTGCCTTGAAAATACCGCCCAGCAGAACCGGCACATAATCGAAGGCTGCGCCTGTCCGCCTCTCGATGTCCGGGATCACGCGGTGCGCCAGGAACGCGTTGGGGCTGCCAAAGTCAAAGAGGAATTCAACGCGCGCCATCACCATTTCTCCATAAAGGGCCGGATGTCGAGTTCGAAGGTCCAACCGTCCTTGGGCTGGGTGTGCAGGTACCAGTAGGCGTTCGCGACCGATTCGGGGTCCATCAACTGATCCTCCGCGAGACCCGCAAGCGCCTGCTCGCCGCCGCGGGCCCGGATGCGCTCACGGACAAAGGCGGTGTCGACTCCCGCGTCGATGATGAGATGAGCGACGTGGATGTTCTTGGGCCCAAGTTCGCGCGCCATGCTCTGGGCCACTGCACGTAGACCGAATTTCGCACTGGCAAAGGCCGCGTAGCCAATACCGCCACGCAGGCTCGCCGTCGCGCCCGTGAAGAGGATGGTTCCGCGTCCGTGTGGCAGCATCCGCCGCGCAGCTTCCCGGCCTGTGAGAAAGCCGCCGTAGCACGCCATTTCCCAGACCTTCCGGAAGACGCGCTCCGTCGTTTCGAGGATCGGAAAATTCACATTGGCGCCGGGATTGAAAATGCAAACCTCGAGTGGCGCGATGTCCTCGGCCATGTCCAGAAAGGTTGTCACGTCCTCTTCATTGCGGGCATCAACAGCCTTGATGGCGCACGCCCCACCCTCCTTCTCGATCTGCTCCTTGAGAGCAGTGAGCTTGTCGCCATTCCGGCGGCCAGCCACGACAGAATAACCTTCCCGCGCAAAGCGCCTTGCGATGGCGGAGCCGATGAAATCTCCCGCACCAATGACGGCCGCGGTCCGTCCTCTTTTCGTGGTCATGCACCATCCAGTCTTAAAAGTAGACTTATAGGTCTTGAAAATAGACTTGTTGGCTGCAAGAGTCGAGTCCATGCGCTGGGACACACTCGGGAAGGAAGATTGCTCGCTTGCCCGGAGTCTTGCGGTTGTCGGCGACCGCTGGACCTTGATGGTGCTGCGCGACGCCTTTCTGGGTGTGCGCCGTTTCGAAGAGTTCGAGCGCAGTCTGAAAATTGCGCGCCGTGTCTTGAGCGAGAGGATCGCCCTCCTGGTGGGGCAGGATATCCTGGTGCGCGTACCTTACCAGGAGCGGCCGACGCGATATGAGTACCGGCTGACGGCGAAAGGCCTCGAACTCTATCCCGTGATCCTCTCCCTCGTTCACTGGGGCGATAAACACTATGCGGGCAAAAAGGGGCCACCCGTCGTCCACACCCATCGGCAATGCGGGCGCGACTTCCGTTCGATTCTGACCTGTTCGGAGTGCGGTGAAGCCGTGACCGCCCGCGACGTGAATGTACGCAGGCGACAGGCTTCGTCTACTCGCGCAGACCCCAGCCGGTCGCGAACAAGCGCCACACGATCGCGCCCATCGCCGTAACCAGCACGAGCGTGACGCCTACGCCGATAAAGCCGGGACTGTCGTTGAAGCCGATCATCGCGTGCCTGAGCCCGTTGATAAAATAAAACAGAGGGTTGGCATAGGCGAGCAAGCGCAGCCAGCCCGGCAACATCGCGACGGTCGTGAACACGCCGCCGACCATCGACAGCGGCGAAAGAAAGAAGATCGGGACAGCGCCCAGTTGCTCGAAATTGTCGGCCCACAGACCTACGATCATGCCTGCGAGAGCAAAGACGACCGCGACGGCGGCGATCCAAAAGAGGAACTCGGGAAAGGAGACGATGGAGAGCCCGCCGAAAACCCATCCCATGCCAAGAACACCAAGCGCCGTGACGAAGGCGCGCAGGATCGCGATCACCAGCGATCCCATCATCATCTCGAAATAGGAAAGCGGAGATACCAGCATCTCCTGCACGTAGCGCTGGAAGCGCGCGAAATACAGGTCGCCGGAGGTTTGCTGAAATGCAACCGTCACGACATCCATCATCACAATGCCCGGCAGCAGGAATTTCAGATAGGGCACCCCTCCAATCGCCGGCATGCGGGTGCCGAGCACGTAACCGAACACGAATATAAAAATCAGGGCAGAGATCCATGGCGCCAGCATGATCTGTGTGGGGTGACGCATTGCGTCCGTCGCTTCGCGGCGCACGATTCCCCACATGCCGATCCAGTTGATGCCGAGCGGCCGCAGGGCGATGGGACGTTCAGCGGGTGTCGTCGGTGTTGTCGTCATTGCTTCTCATCAACACGGGCTTGCGGCCGGCCGCCGCCAAATAGGCTGCCTCGAGCCCACCGTCGCGCAGATAGTCGTCACGGCTTGCGAGGCGGGCGAGCTTGCCGTTGCTCACGATCGCAATTGTGCGACATAGCTGCGCGACTTCCTCGAGATAGTGCGACGTCAAGAAGATGGTTTTGCCCGCGCGATTGAGCTCTCGCAGGAATTCCCAGAGCTCGTGTCGAAGCTCGACATCAACCCCTGCCGTCGGCTCGTCGAGAATCAGAAGCTCGGGATCGTGCACGAGTGCACGAGCAAGCACGAGGCGGCGCTTCAAGCCGCCGGAGAGCTGACGAAACTCCTTCTTCGCATGCTCGGCGAGTCCGAAGCGCTCGAGCATGTCCGCGACGCGTTTCCGCCGCTCGCCTTTCGGGATGCCGAAATAGGAGGCCGACCAGTCGAGAATGTCCGCGCACGTCGCAAACGTATAGACGTTGAATTCCTGCGCACTCAATCCGATGAGCCGGCGGGCTTCGCGATAGCGCCCGACGACATCGACTCCGAACACCTCAATCACGCCCGAGGTGATCGTCGCAATTCCGGTGATGCAGTGGATGGTTGTCGACTTGCCGGCGCCGTTCGGGCCGAGGAAGCCGAAAAAATCACCACGGGCAACCCGGAAGGATACGTTGTCTACGCCGACGACCCCGCCGCGATAGACTTTTCGAAGATTGGAGATCGAAAGGGCGTCAGACACTATTCCCGCAGACCCCAGCCGACCGCGTAAAGGCGCCACACAATCAGCGCGAGCGTTGTCATCAGGCCAAGTGTCACCGCGATTCCGATCGCCTCTCCACCTTCGGAAAATCCGATCATGGCGTGGCGGAGCCCGGTGGAGAAATAGAAAAACGGGTTGAGATAAGCGAGCCACCGCAGGAATTTTGGCAGCATACCGATTGTGTTGAACACGCCGCCCACCATGGAGAGCGGCGCAATAAAGAAGACCGTCAGGACATTCAACTGCTCGAAGTTCTTGGCCCAGAGACCGATAATGATGCCGAGGAGACCAAAGGAGATCGAGATCGCGACAATCCAGAACAGGAATTCGGGCAACGAATGCATCGCAGTCACGCCAAAGGCGAGACCCATCAGAAGAATGCCGATAGCGGTCACCGTAGTACGCGCGACGACCACCGCAAGTGAACCAGCGATCATTTCCACATAGGAGAGCGGCGCAACCAGGATTTCTTCGACGTAGCGCTGGAACCGCGAGAAATAGACTTGGCTCGAAGATTGCAGAAATGAGGAATTGACGATGTTCATCATCAGGATTCCCGGCAATACGAATTCGAGGTAGCGGTGTCCGGCGATGGTGGCGATCCGACCGCCGACGACATAACCGAAGATGAAGATGAACAAGAGCGCCGAGATCCAGGGCGCGATGAAGACCTGTATTGGTACCCGCATCATGCGCGAGGCCTCACGGCGCACCATGGTGCCGAGCCCGACCCAGTTGATCGCAAGCGCCGCGGTCATCGCGCGGCCGCGAGCACGTCTGGCGCTCGCCCCGTTGCAGCGAGATAGGCATTTTCGAGGCCGCCGGCGCGAACCAACTCGTCCTTGGTGCCACTCCGTGCGATCCGTCCGCGCGCGACGATAGCGATCGTGCGGCAGAGACGCTCCACTTCCTCGAGATAGTGCGAGGTCAACAGAATGGTTTTTCCCTCCCGGTTCAGTTCCTGCAGGTATCGCCAAAGGTCGTAGCGAAGCTCAACGTCAACGCCCGCGGTCGGCTCATCGAGGATAATGAGTTTCGGATCGTGGACCAGCGCCCGGCAGAGAATGACCCGGCGCTTGAGGCCGCCCGACAATTCGCGGAATGGCTTTTTGGCGTGCTCCTCGAGGCCAAAGCGGTTGATGAGCATCTCCACGCGCACGCGACGCTCCGGAGCGCGCATGCCGAAGTAGCCCCCCATCCAGTCGATGATGTTGTAGGGCGTGGCAAAAAGGTCGACGTTGAATTCCTGCGGCGAGAGCCCGATCAGCCGGCGTGCCTCGCGATAGTTCTTGACCGCATCGATTCCGAAAATCCGGATTTCACCCGAGGTCGGATTGGCGATTCCCGTAACACAATGGATGGTGGTGGATTTTCCCGCCCCGTTTGGCCCGAGAAATCCGAAAAAGTCGCCTTCTTCAATCGAAAGCGAAATATCGTCCACGGCGACGGTGCCGCTGCGATATACCTTCTTCAGATGCGAGACCGACAAAGCGTAAGTCATAGGAGAGATAACTAATCATCGCATGCCGCGATGTCACCAGCCCTATCCTGGCGGCCGGTCGATCATTCGCCAGCCTTGTGCAAGGCCGCGCGGACCGCCGCGATATACGCATCATGGGCAATGTAGAACCGGTCCGCGTCCGCTTCCGGCCAGGCGCTATTGGTGACGATCAGGAGGTGCTCCTTCGGCACCATGAGAATCGATTGGCCAAATACTCCGATGGCCTCACATGCGTCGGGATGGATCCACCAGAAATAGCCGTAACCGAGCGGACCGAAATCGGTCGCCGTCTGTTTGCTGCAGGCTGCCGCGACCCAGCCCTGGGGAAGGATGTCCTCTCCTCCGACGCGGCCCCCTTCCATGAAGAACAGCCCGAATCTTGCATAGTCGCGCAAAGCCATCGAGATGCAGCAACCGCCGAGCTCTTCGCCCTGCCCGTCCAGTATCCAGACTGCGTCCTGCTCGGTGCCGATCCTCGACCAGATCTTCTCCGACAGGTAATCGGCGAGATGCTTGTGCGTCGCCCGCGCGACGAGGATTCCTGCCAGATCGGTTTCGCCGGTGTTGTAATTAAAAACCGTTCCGGGCGTGTGTGCGCGCGGTAAGCGCGCCATGTAGGCCTCGACCGGATTTTCGCTATTCTTGGGCACCGGCTCTGCGGCAAACCGGTTCACATCGGACTTTGGATCGGCGTAATCCTCGTTCCACTTCACGCCCGAGCGCATGGTGATCAGATCCTTCACACGCACGCCGTCGTAAGCCGTACCCTTTAACTCCGGCAGGTAGGCCGTCACCTCCGCATCGAGCCCTGTGATGGCGCCGTCCTTGATGGCCGCGCCGACGAGCGTAGAGGTCACCGATTTCGCCACTGAAAAGGACGTCCAGCGGTCGGCGGACTTGCGACCGAGCCCGTATCGCTCCAGGACGATTTTTCCATCCTTGACGACAAGCAATCCTGAGACGCGGTTCGCGTCCATAAAGGCCTGCGTGTCCATCGTCCTTCCGTTGAACGTGTAATGAACGTCGAAAGACGAGCCGACTTCGAGCAAAGGCGATGTGTCTGTACCGCGCGCAATCACGCGAGTCGGAAATATCTTCTCGATATTCCGGTATCCCACTTCTTGCTGGGCGGGCGTCCAGAACAGAAATCCGGTTGACTGTGGAAGCGAGGTGTCGCCCGCGTTCGCTCCTGCAAGGCCAAGGAAGCTCACTGCGATGATGCTGCAGACGAGTGTCAATATCTCGCGCGCGCTCCGTTTGAAACGTGTCCACATCTGGCGTTTCCCCTTCGTTTCAAATCCGATCCAGGTCATCAAGCATCGACCCGCCGCCGCATAATCGGAGCACCCCAGACATGGCGCGGTGGAACAGCAGCAGCCCGTCCCGGTACGACAGGACGTTCGCCATAAGCCCCCGTGCTGATCAGCCGGTCATAAAGCACAATGGCGCCAGCGACGCCGACGTTGATTGAAAATCGGGTCGGAATCTTCACCACATGCGCGCACCGGGCGAGCATTTCGGCCGAGAGCGAGGTGCGCTCACCGCCGAACACATAGGCTGCACGCAGTGGATGTCGAAAGCGCGGCAACTCGATGGCCTGATCGCAGATCTCGACGCCCACCAGCGTGCAACCGGCCGGCAGACGAAGATCCCCAAGAGAAGGAAATGCGTAGTACGGGATTTGCCCCTGGGCACGGGACGTATCCGATTGCGCATCTGCAAGCCGCACCTGCGCATTGACCGTGAAAAAGAAACTCGCTCCGAAAGCATGCGCGGTCCGGAGCAGGCTGCCCAGGTTCATCGGCTTGGAGACGCCCTCCACGCCGGCAGCAAAATATCCTCGCATTTTTCCGCCCGGTGCCTGAAAACAGCTCCGAAAGAAGAAAAGCCGAAACAGCCCTCTGGCGGCGATCCTATCATGGCCAATCCGATTCTCGTGGAACTGACGCGCGGGAGCCGCGTCGAGAGTGTGCATCGCGGCGCGATCGCCATCGCAGATGCCGGGGGCGGGCTTCGTTGCACGATCGGCGACATCCAGACGCCAATCTATCCACGATCCTCGCTCAAGCCGATCCAGGCGCTTCCCCTCGTCGAATCAGGGGCTCTGGATGCGTTCGGTCTCGCCGACGAGCACGTTGCGCTCGCCTGTGCTTCCCATTCCGGCGAACCGATGCACACGATGCGTGTCGCCGCGTGGCTCGAACGCCTTGGCCTGTCGGAGTCTGATCTCGCCTGCGGCCCTCATCCCGTGCGTCACGAGCCGACCTGGTTCGCGATGGTCGGCCGCGGTGAGAACGCAACCCGCATTCACAACAATTGCTCCGGGAAGCACACTGGCTTTCTTACTGTTGCGCGGCATTGGGACGTGGCGACGGCCGGCTATGCTGCGGTCGATCACCCGGTCCAGCAGGCCGTACGCGCTTCTTTGGCCGACCTATCCGGTGAGACTGACCTTCCATTTGGGATCGATGGTTGCGCCGCGCCCAATTTCGCGCTTCCCCTCGCCGCATTCGCACAAGCACTTGCGAAGCTGGCGGAGCCGACGCGATTGCCCGAAACCCGCGCCCGCGCCGCAAAGCGGATCGTCAGCGCGATGATCCAATATCCAGAGCTCGTCTCCGGTACGGGACGTGCCTGCGCGATCCTGATGCGGGCCTCAAACGGACGCGCAGCCGTCAAGGCCGGGGCAGAGGGGTTTTATGCCGGGATTGTTCCCGAACTTGGAATCGGAATTGCTCTGAAAATAGACGACGGCGCCGGGCGCGCCTCCGAGACCGTCATCGCGGCTATTCTCGCGCGGCTCTCGCTCACTGGCGAAGATCGAGCCGCACGCGCCCTCGTTTCAGGGATCGTCACCAATACACGCGGCGATGTGGTCGGCGAGCGCCGCGTGACCGCGACGCTCGACGGCATTCATAGCTAGGAATCAATACCTCTGCCCCTGCTCAGCGGCGGCCGCGCGGTCGGCTTCTTCCATCTGGTGTGTATAGGGCTCGATGCGGGTAATCGCGCAACGTTGAGGCCCGGTCGCGAAGTCATGGCTGATGACTTGGTCACCCGGCGTGAGACAACTGATGCCTATACCGCCGACAGCCTTGAATGCAAGACGCTGATAGAAGCGAAGATCCTGGCAGGTGCCGATCAGATGCAAGCGGAACTTCTGGTGGATCTCGTTCTCGACAATCAAGGTCTTGTCGTTGATCGCATGCCAGTTCCAGATCTGATTTTCACGGAGACAGGTCTCTTGAGCACTCGCAATCGACGGAACCAGAGCCGCCAGGGAGGCTGCCAGCAAAAGCACTTTTCTCATTTCAATCCATTCCTTGATTTCTGAGGCCCTCCACGACTCATTATACGCGTCGGCAGCCGTTCCCGTCTCCCTCGTGGCGCGGGCCGCGGTCATCGTCTACGTTCGGAACTCCCGCCATCTGACGTTGTAAGCCAAGAGGAACCCATGAAAGCCCTGCTCTGCACACACTATGGCCCCCCGGAAGAACTCGAGCTCAAAGATGTGCCATCGCCGAAACCCGGCAAGAACCAGGTCCTCGTTTCCGTGAAGGCTTGTGGTGTGAATTTTCCAGATGTGTTGATGATCCAGGACAAATATCAGTTCCGGCCGACCATTCCGTTTGCCCCAGGTGGCGAGATAGCAGGGACGGTCAAGGAGCTTGGCGAAGGCGTTGAAAACCTGAAGCCTGGCGATCGCGTCTGCGTCTCTGTCGGCAACGCAGGTTTCGCCGAAGAGGCCGTTGCCGACGCGCGCCGTTGCATCAAGATTCCGGGAAATCTTGATTTCGCCGTCGCCTCCTCCTTTATCGTGACCTACGGCACCTCGTATCACGCACTGCGTGACCGGGCGAAACTGAAATCCGGCGAGACGCTTGTTGTGCTCGGGGCGGCCGGCGGCGTCGGACTCTCTGCGGTCGAGATCGGTGCAGCCATGGGCGCGAAGGTAGTCGCAGGAGCCTCAACCGAGGAAAAGGTCGCGCTCGCGAAAAAGCACGGCGCAGTCGACGGCTTTGTTTATCCGCCGTTGCCGCTTTCACGAGACCAGCAGAAGGCGATGTCGGAAACGATCAAGCAGAAGACCGGCGGCCAGGGTGCCGACGTTCTCTACGACCCGGTCGGCGATCAATATGCCGAACCTGCGCTGCGCGCGATGAACTGGGAAGGCCGGTATCTCGTCATCGGCTTTGCAGCGGGCGAGATTCCACGCGTGCCGCTCAACCTGACCCTTCTCAAAGGCTGCGATGTGCTCGGCGTTTTCTGGGGTGCCTCGACCGCGCGCGACCCGAAAAGGGCACAGGAAAGCCTTCAGGAAATGATGAAGTGGATTGCCGACGGCAAATTGAATCCGCATGTGAGCGCGCGCTTTCCCCTTGCCGAAGGCGGGAAAGCGATCCGTATGCTGATGGATCGCAAGGCGCAGGGCAAAGTTGTGGTGACGATGTAGGGGCCACCTGGTCGCGGTCAGGGGGAGAACATGTCGATTTTGGGCTGGATCGTTTTCGGTCTCATCACAGGCTTCATCGCATCGAAGATCGTCAATGAGCGCGGCGAGGGATGCTTTCTCAATATCGCGCTCGGGCTGGTTGGCGCCCTGGTGGGCGGCTTCATCTTCAAGTCGCTTACCAACTTCAATGCGTTCCACTTCAATCTGATCTCAATGGTGGTGGCGATCATCGGAGCTATCGTCGTGCTCACGATCTACCACGCTCTGACGGGGCGGAGGCGGTTCTAGCCTCGGGCTCACCTATCGCAGGCACACCTGGCCCGGGCCTGATTTTTTGCGCCCGCATATGCGCGCGGGAACGTCCCAGATTCACTCCGCCGCGTCTCTTGGCAAATAGATCTCGGACCCATGCTCGCGGAACTCGCGCGCCTTCTTTTCCAGTGCCGCCCGTATCTCTGCCGTCGAAAGTGAATCGTTCTGGCCGCGTGCCGCATCACGCACTTCCTGGCTGATCTTCATCGAGCAGAATTTTGGTCCGCACATCGAGCAGAAATGCGCGACCTTGGCGCCTTCGGCCGGAAGCGTTTCGTCGTGGAATGCCTCCGCCGTTTCCGGATCAAGGGCCAGCGCGAACTGGTCGCGCCAGCGAAATTCGAAGCGCGCCTTGCTCATCGCATCATCCCAGAGCCGCGCTGCGGGATGGCCTTTCGCGAGATCGGCGGCATGTGCTGCGATCTTGTAGGCAATCACGCCCGCTTTGACGTCCTCGCGATCGGGGAGCCCCAGGTGCTCCTTGGGCGTGACGTAACAGAGCATCGCAGTCCCGAACCAGCCGATCATCGCCGCGCCGATCGCGCTCGTTATGTGGTCGTAACCGGGTGCGACATCGGTAGTGAGCGGTCCGAGCGTGTAGAACGGGGCCTCATCGCAGGCCTTCAGTTGGCGCTCCATATTTTCGCGAATCTTGTGCATCGGCACATGACCAGGACCTTCGATCATCACCTGCACGTCGTGGCGCTGCGCAACACGGTTCAGTTCCCCGAGGGTTTCGAGTTCGGCCATCTGCGCTGCGTCATTGGCATCGGCAATGGAGCCAGGCCTCAGGCCGTCGCCCAGCGAGAACGAGACGTCATATTGCTTGAGGAGTTCACAGATCTCCTCGAAGTGCGTGTAGAGGAAATTCTCCTTGTGATGGGCGAGGCACCACTTTGCGAGGATGGAGCCACCGCGCGAGACGATCCCCGTCACCCGCTCTGCCGTCAGCGGAATGTGCGCCAGCCGCACACCGGCGTGAACGGTGAAATAATCCACGCCTTGTTCGCATTGCTCGACCAGCGTGTCGCGATAAATGTCCCAAGTGAGCTCCTCGGCAATTCCGCCCACCTTCTCGAGCGCCTGGTAAATCGGAACGGTGCCGATGGGCACAGGCGCATTCCGTACGATCCATTCTCGGATGGTGTGAATGTGCCGGCCTGTCGAGAGATCCATGACCGTGTCCGCGCCCCAGCGGATGGCCCAGACGAGCTTCTCGACCTCTTCCGCCGCACCGGAGGTGACGATCGAGTTTCCGATGTTGGCGTTCACCTTGGTGAGGAAGTTGCGACCGATGATCATCGGTTCGCTTTCGGGATGATTGATGTTGGCCGGAATAATGGCGCGCCCGCGAGCGACTTCGTCACGCACAAATTCCGGCGTGATCTCGTCTGGAATCGCGGCGCCGAAGGACTGGCCGTCGCGCGCAACGGCGCGCCCGAGATTTTCCCGCGCTGCAATGAAGCGCATCTCTTCGGTGATGAGGCCCGCGCGCGCATAGTGAAGCTGGGTGACGTTGCGTCCTTCCTTCGCGCGCACCGGCTTGCGCCCGGCGCGATCGAATTGCGGGACGGAAAGGAGTTCGTCCGGCTTGAGACCGTCGTCCTGCGGCTTTCGTGCCCTGCCTTCATAAGTTTCGACATCGCCGCGTGCCGCAATCCAGTCCGCACGTCTGAGAGACAGCCCCATTTCGATATCGACGGCAGCCTTTTCGTCCGTATAAGGACCAGTGGTGTCGTAGAGGCGTATCGGCGGATCTCCGCCCGAGAGCCGGACCTCGCGAAACGGCACGCCTCCAATAAGCACCTTGTGCGAGCCCGGAAGCGGTCCTCGCGTGATTGCAATGGATTTCGGATTGAGAACGGGCTTGTTCATTTGCCTCTCCCTACGCCGGTGCCAGCCGGATCAGGTTCAAAGGGATTCGCGGAATTGCGATCTCAGTCTCCGCTCCTCTTAAGACGGAGACACCCCTGGGATGGCGGAATCATCGCCTGGAGGCAGCGCAAGTCAAGCACAGATGCTCTAACATCAACGCATGACGACCATCATACGACGAGCAACCCGCGCTGATGGCGACGAAACGGCCGCCGTGTTCCTGGCGTCCCGCTCCACGATGACTTACCTGCCGCGGCTCCATACCGACGAAGACACTCGCACCTTTATCGGAAATGTCGTGCATGCGCTCGAGACCTTCGTCGCCGTGCGTGATGATCGAATTGTCGGGTTTGCGGCGCTGAACGGCAATTGGCTCGATCATCTCTATGTCCATCCCGCACGCTTCGGGACAAAGACGGGCTCGAAGCTGTTCGACGAGATCAGGTTTCAGCGTCCAGGGGGATTCCAGTTCTGGGTGTTCCAGAAGAATGCAGGCGCGCGCCGCTTCTACGAGCGTCATGGCTGTGCGCTCGTGCGCCTGACCGACGGCGGCGCTAATGAAGAAAAGGAGCCGGACGCGCTCTATGTCTGGCCGGCAACCTTCATTCCGGAAGGATGACGTTGCGCCGCCACATGATGTGCGCTCGACTCAACTTTTCGAGAAGGCTGAAAATTCCGTGATGAGCGATTTCACGGCGGCGCGCACGATTTTTTCTCCGGCTTCGACGCTGGCCTGTGAGGGATCGGAGCCGATCCGTCCGTCCGGAAAGCGCCGCCGATAATCCTCGGCATCGTAGATCGGCCCGTTCGGCGCGATCCTGGGCGTCATCTCCACGCGCTTCTGCGCTTCGGGATAGGCGAAGTAGGTGACCGACACTTCGGACGGTGTGGCGTGGCTTCCCTCTCCGACCGGAAAAAGCTGCCGGCAGATATCGCCCACTCCGGCGAGCTCCCACCAATTGCGCAGCATGCAGCGCAATGGCGGATGATTGGAACCTGCGCGATCGAAGCTGATCGCGTGATACATCTCCGAGAACGCTGCGGTAATCGTGGCAATGTTTCCGCCGTGGCCATTCAGCCAATAGATCCGCTCGAAGCCATGGCGCGCGAGCGATTGCCCCCAATCGCGCATTGCCGAAATCATGGTCGAAGGCCGAAGTGTAATAGTGCCCGGAAAGGCCATGTGATGCTGGGCCTGGCCGACGTTGAACGTAGGGCCGATCAATATCCCGGATTCATCGCCGGCGCGCTTTGCAATGATTTCCGGACATAGTGCGTCGGTGCCGAGAAGACCGTTCGGCCCGTGCTGCTCGGTCGAGCCGATGGGCACGACGATGGCCTTCGATTTTTCGAGATAGGACTGGATCTCGGGCCAGCTCGAAAGGTGCAGTTGCATTGCGCTCTTTAAGCGGAGTTCGCGGGTTCGCGAAAGTAGGCACTGTCGAGACCGCTCAGGTCCTTACCCTCCCCGCCCGCGACCGCCGGAAGAAGGCAGCGGCAAAACCAAGTGCAGCGCCCGCAACCAGGAGAATGAGATCGAAATTCGCGCTCAGCACCGCGAGCAGCAGGTTATTGCCCGCGGCTGAAGCAAGTTCCTCCCGAAATCTCAGAAGCGCGACGAACCTGTTGCCGAGCACAAAAGCCCAGGCGACGAGCAGAAAGACAAGGTTTCCCCGTCGCAACGCCACCAGACTGCCGGCGAGCGAGACGAGCCCGATCGCGAGGATGCTCGGGAGGTCTGGCTCGGATGAGGACGAACCCGCCAGCTGAGCCGCAAGGAGCGCACGCAACTCCAGCGCGCCAAAGATAAGCGCCAGAAGGGCGCTCAGGAGCGCCGTTGCCGTGCGCGGTTCGCGCAAGCCCTGCCAGATGCTCCGCCGCTGTTGCCCCTCGCCTGCCATCCCTTATTCTCTCGTGCCCTGATCCAAAGCTAGACCATCCAGAGGCGTTCGCCCAAATGTCGGAAGAGTTGATCCGCGTCCCCGCAAACTGGCGCGAGCGCGCCTTCATCAATCACGAAAAGTACCATCAACTTTACGCGCAATCCGTCCGCGATCCCGAAACCTTCTGGCGCGAGCAGGCCAGGATCATCGACTGGATCAAACCATTCACCAAGGTGAAGAACGTCTCATGGAATCCGGACGATCTTTACATCCGCTGGTTTGAGGACGGTCAACTCAACGTCGCCGCCAATTGCACCGACCGGCATCTCGCCACGCGCGCGAACCAGCCTGCAATCATCTGGGAAGCCGACGATCCCGGACAGTCACGCACCATAACTTATGCCGAACTCCACGGTGAGGTTTGCCGCTTTGCCAACGTACTGAAAGCGCATGGGGTCAAGAAAGGCGATCGCGTGACGATCTACCTGCCGATGATCCCCGAAGCGGCTTACGCGATGCTAGCCTGCGCGCGGATCGGAGCCGTGCACTCCGTCGTATTCGCGGGCTTCTCACCGGACTCTCTGGCCGGGCGCATCGTCGACTGCGCGAGCACAATCGTCCTCACCGCCGATGAGGGGCTCCGCGGCGGCAAGCCGATCCCGCTCAAGAAAAACACCGACGAGGCCCTCGCGAAATGCCCGGACGTCCGAACGGTCATTGTGGTTCGCCGCACGCAGGCAAAGGTCGCCATGAAAGCCGGTCGCGACGTATTCTACGACGAAGCCGTCCAGAAAGTGTCCCCGGACTGCGCAGCCGAAAGCATGAACGCGGAGGACCCGCTCTTCATCCTCTACACCAGCGGCTCGACGGGCAAACCCAAAGGCGTTCTGCACACGAGCGGCGGCTATCTCGCCTATGCCGCCTTCACGCACAGATACGTTTTCGACTATCACGACGGCGATATCTATTGGTGCACGGCCGACGTCGGCTGGGTCACAGGCCACAGTTACATTGTCTATGGGCCGCTCGCGAATGGCGCGACCACGCTGATGTTCGAGGGCGTGCCGAACTTCCCCACCAGTTCGCGTTTTTGGGAAGTCATCGACAAGCACAAGGTCAATATCTTCTACACCGCGCCCACGGCGCTCCGCGCGCTGATGCGCGAAGGCGACGGGCCCGTGCAGAAGACCTCGCGCCAGAGCCTCAGGTTGCTCGGCAGCGTTGGCGAACCGATCAATCCCGAAGCGTGGCTTTGGTATTGGCGAGTCGTCGGCGAAAAGCGCTGCCCCATCGTCGACACCTGGTGGCAGACTGAGACGGGCGGGATCCTGATTTCACCCTTGCCGGGCGCCACCGATCTGAAGCCCGGATCGGCGACCAAACCTCTTTTCGGAATTGTCCCACAACTCGTCGATGCAGACGGCAAGGTCCTCGAGGGCGCTGCTTCGGGAAACCTCTGCCTTGCCGATTCCTGGCCAGGCCAGATGCGCACGGTCTATGGCGACCACCAGCGTTTCGTCGACACCTATTTCAAGACCTATCGCGGCAAATACTTCACCGGCGATGGCTGCCGGCGCGACCAGGACGGCTATTACTGGATCACCGGGCGCGTGGACGATGTGATCAACGTCTCTGGCCACCGTCTTGGAACAGCCGAGATCGAATCCGCTCTTGTGGCCCATCACGCGGTCGCCGAAGCGGCCGTGGTCGGCTATCCCCACGAGATCAAGGGCCAGGGTATCTACGCGTTCGTCACCGCGAAGCTAGGCATCGACGCAAACGACGCCTTGGCCGGCGAACTCAAGCAGTGGGTCGGCAAGGAGATCTCGGCGATCGCGAAGCCGGACTCGATTCAGTTTGCGCCCGGACTGCCCAAGACACGCTCGGGCAAGATCATGCGCCGGATTCTCCGGAAGATTGCCGAAGGCGATACCACCAACCTCGGCGATACGACGACCCTCGCCGACCCGAGCGTTGTGGGTGATCTCGTGAAGAACGCTCGGCGGGAGTAGTCACGCGCCCTCCATCTGCTTCGGGTCATAGTAGAATCGCTCCTCGGCAATTCTGTCGCCTTCCCAGCGCTGATAGGCGAGCTCCTCGAGCGTCCGCTTCGTGCCATCGGCAAATTCGAATCCAAAGATCCAGCGGATCACAGAATGATCTCCCTCCAGGAACATTGGCCGCACGCATCGCGACTCGATCGATTTGAAGGCTGCCATGATCGCGCGCTCACGCTTGACGAGCCCGTCGCGCCCCACGCGAGGCGGATCGAAGTTCTCCTGCATGCTCGCCGCCGGCGTGTAGAACTCCTCAATTGCCCGGTCGTGCTGACCCGCCACCACCATGGCAGCGAAGGCTTCGAGCCTTTCACGCGTTGGCATTGAGCTACTCCCCGGCTCGATGACGACGAGAATCGATCGGCATCTGTGGGAGAGCTATCCACAATTTTGCGTGCTCCGAGAAGGAGCACCCAGGAGAAAAACAGCTTCTATCCAAAGGGCTTGCTGCGATTCGCAAACCCAAAATCGCAGCAGCTGACGAATCTCAGGGATGAGAAGCCGGTGTTTTGACGTTAAGGCTCAGATGCGACGGGACGTTAACTGAATTGCCGCCGCCATGGCCGTTGTACATGAAGAAGCCCATGGCGACGATCGCAACGATCAGTCCGCCCACCAGAAATGCGAGGAATGGAGTCCCATTCCCTCCACCAGAATTGTCCGCCATGTTCCATCGCTCCGTTCAAATCCTGACTAGCCGGAAACGACCTTCGCGAATGAGGGTTCCGTTGCTATGGTCCACAGCCCGGAGGGAACCTCGTGCTCGGACCGACGCTTAAGTGGAAAATCGGTGACGTCACCGTCACGCGAATCGCCGAGTTCGAGACGCCCGTCCCCTATGGGGAAAATTCATCTTTCATCAAGGATGCAAAACCCGAAGCCTTGCGCGAGATGCCCTGGCTCTATCCGCATTTCGTGGCCGAGGACGGCGCACTCAATCTCTCGGTCCATGCACTTCTCGTCGACACTCCCTCGGCAAAGCTTATCGTCGACACGTGCGTCGGAAACGACAAGCCGCGCAGCATGACACTCGGAAGACCCTTGCACCGCCCGTTCCTCATGGACATCGCCCAGGCCGGATTTCCGCGCGAGAAAGTCGATGTCGTCGTGTGTACGCATCTCCATGTGGACCATGTCGGCTGGAACACGATGCGCGAAAATGGCAAGTGGGTCCCTACGTTCCCAAATGCCAAATATCTTGTCGGCCGAAAGGAGTACGAATACTGGCGCTCACAGCAGGACGATCACGAACATCAGGAAGTTTTTTCCGACTCTGTGAAACCGATCTTCGATGCCGGCCTCGCGCAGACGGTCGAACTCGACCATCGCATCTCGCCCGAGATCCGTCTGATGCCGACGACCGGCCATACGCCGGGACACGTCAGTGTGGTGATCGAGTCGAAGGGCGAAACAGCAATTATCACCGGGGACATGATGCATCATCCCTGCCAGATCGGACGCCCGAATTGGGCGGCCGCCTTCGATACGGACCAAAAGCAGGCAGTCATCACCCGGCAAGCGATGCTCAAGGACTGGGCCGACAGGCCCGTCCTCATCATCGGCACGCATTTCGTCGGGCCGACGGCCGGCTATATCAAGCGCGACGGCGATAGCTATCGCTTCGAGGCGTAAGCCTCCATCGCACGCGCCATTTTCACATCGTTCTCTGTGACACCGCCGGCGTCATGGGTCGAAAGCGTCACCTCGATCTTGTTGTACACATTGAACCACTCGGGGTGGTGATCAAGTTTTTCCGCGAGCAGCGCCACGCGCGTCATGAATGCAAAAGCCTCACTGAAATTCCCGAATTCGAATTTGCGCTGGATCGCGTCACGACCGGAGACATCGTGCCACTGCGAGAGTTCCTTAAGCGCGCCGGCGCGCGCGTGCGCATCTAGCTTTTTCGGCATGGTCCGCTTCCCGTTCTCAATTCCACGCAGCAGACTGAGCCGCCTGGATCACCCGCGCAACGTGTAAGATCGTTCGGCTACATAGAGGCTGCCGTTCGGCGTCGGCTGACTCGAATAGAGGATAAAGTTCCCGACCTCGAACGCCGGACTACGGTAGAGGCCGTGATCGGCGATGTAATCCATCACCCGTCCGGTCGACGCGCTCTTGAGCCGGGCCAGCGTCACGTGGGGCGTGAATTTTCGCGTCTCGGCAGGCAGGCCGGCGCGCTGAACGGCAATTTCGATCTTCCGCTGCAGGCGAAAAAGCAATTCATCGCTCTCGACGCCCGCCCAAAGGCTCGACGGCTTTCGTCCACCGAACTGGCCTACGCTCTTGAGTGCGAGAGAAAAAGGTCGCGCCGAGAGCGAGGCCAGCGCATCGTCAATGCCCGCCGCTGCGCGACCATCGCATTCGCCGATGAAGCGCAAGGTCAGATGCATCTGCTCGCGCGTGGTCCAGCGCGCGCCCGGAACGCCAGACTGAAGTGTCAGCAACGATGCGGAGACCTCCTCCGGCATCGCTATCGCAACGAACAGCCTCATGCTTGCGAGAATCGCCCTAGCGGCAGGCGTTTCCGGAACACGAGTGTCATGAGACCATAGGCCAAGCCCGCCGCCGCAATCGCCGATGCCAACTCCATTTCCCTGCCAAAATGTGCACCGGAGAGAAAATGCGTCGCCAGCGACGCGCCGCCAAAAGCCGCCGCACCAGTGGCGGACGCAGCCAGCAGTACCGGCGGCACGGCGCGCCGGAACCGCCCGGTTACATGGAGAAAGTCCAGCCGCCGGCCGAGCCAGAACAGAAGGATCACGTTCGCCCAGGTTCCGAGCGAAGTCCCGAGAGCCACGCCATAGGCTCCGAGATGCAGCCCGAATACCAGGAGGATTTTCATTCCGATGTTTACCGTGACCGACAGGATCGTGCCTCTCGCTGGT
>Ga0070734_10001187_pt1 | contig 40473 bp, 31 predicted proteins | sample Coa_R1_8_FD_66444 | JGI IMG/M metagenome (GOLD analysis project Ga0070734, IMG submission 66444) | Surface soil microbial communities from Centralia Pennsylvania, which are recovering from an underground coalmine fire - Coalmine... | ecosystem: Environmental > Terrestrial > Soil > Unclassified ...
CGCGATCCCGGCTCAGCGCCGATCCGGACCCTCATCGAGCTGTTCCGCAAGAACGAAAGCGCAGAGCTGTGCTAGTTTTTGAGACGATGGGTCAACTGCGGACGACAACCTCAAGACCGGGCCGAGGAACATGAAAACTCATCGCCGAATCTCATCGCCGCTGGTAGGCGCGGCGGTGATCGTGTTTGCCGCGATCGCCAGCCTCGCGTGGGCAAGGGACTGCCTCGGTGGACCGGCCGCAGCGAAACTGCCCGTCGCGAGCCTGCTGGACGGCAAGACCTCGAGCGGCCCGGTCGATAATTCAGCCTTCGCCCCGGCGAGCGATGCGCAACCCGCGCCCGCGTTCAGCGCGGTGCTCGAGGTGGCGGGTGCAGGAATGCAGACAAATCCCGTATTGGTGCAGCCCGCGCCGGACGGCCGCGATGCGAGGTTGTTCCCGTCGATTCGTCTCGAAGTGTTCAGCCTGGGCGATCTCCTCGTGCCGGTAGAGCGAGGCGAAATGGTCCGCGAACAGCGCTCTCCCACGGGTCAGGCGAGTTACTGGCGAGTAATACCGCAGTTCGGGCGCATCTGGCACGAGCCGACCGACGGTGGATGGTCACGCGCTGCACTGCCGCTCATGCTGGTCAATGACACCGAGAATCACGCCCATCAGGGACTCGCAACCTTCCTGTATCGAGGCGGCAAGGTCAGCGGACTGCGCTATCAATTCGTGCAACAGACGGCTCCCTACCTGCTCCAGCAGCATTTCGTGATGTGGGGCGCGAGCGCCGTGCAGGTCAGTGCCGCCGATACCGGCAGACTCGAGGAGCGAAGGTCCGCCGCGCGCGCCGAACTGGCCGATCGACTGCCGGCGCGTCCCTGGAGCGAGCTGGTGAAGCAGGCGCCGGCAGGGACGCTTGCGGGATTCGGCGGGCCGCTGAAACCGAAGTGGATGGTCGAAGCCGCACTGGTTCGCGACGGCACTCTCTATTATCAGGATGCACCCACCGCCTTCGGACCCTACCCCTACCCGCTCGAAATGCGCTTCGGCGTGCGCTCCATCATGAAGAGCGTGGCCGCACCGTTGAGCCTGCTGCATCTGGCGGAGCTCTACGGACCCTACGTGCTGAACCTGCACATCGGTGACTATGTGCAGGGGTTGGATCCAAAGTTCGCGCGCATCCGGTTCATCGATGCGGCCAATATGGCCACCGGCTTCGGCGGTGTCGGAAGCCTGAAGACCCATCCCAACGACGGCTTCGATGGCTACCTCGAGGGCGACTATGACGCCTGGTACATGGCGCCCTCGAATGCGGAGAAGCTACGCCAGATCAACATCCATCTGCGGCCCTATCCCTGGGAGCCCGGTACCGTGTGGCGCTATCGGGATCAGGATTTCTATCTCCTCGGGCTTGCGGTCGACGCCTTCGTCAAGTCGGTTCGCGGCCCCGACGCCGATGTTTGGACGATGCTGAAGGACGAGGTGTTTGCGCCCCTCGGCATCCATCACGCTCCGGCGGTGCGCACGCGCGAGCCCGACGGACGCGACGGGAGCGTGTGGTTCAGTGCCGGCTACTATCCGAGCCTCGATGATCTCGCGAAGATCGCGCTGCTGTACCAGCACCTCGGGGCGCACGAAGGGAAGCAGCTGCTGCATCGTGAGCTGACCGCCGACCTCATGGCGGCCCGGGATGCCCTGGACGTGGCCGGCGATGCGTCCGTCGACCGCGCCGCCCATGCACAACCGGCGCGCGAACTCTACCGGATGGGATGGCACTTCATCTCCTATGTCGGCAGCCGCTCACACACTCATTTTTACCTGCCGACCATGTCCGGATCGGGGGAGAACGAAGTCATCCTGTTTCCCAACGGCATGATCTCCCTACGCACGGCGAACGCGGCCGGGCTGCCTCCCGGCGAGTCGGCCATGGATCCCACCCTGCCGACCACGCCGCAGGTGGTCGATCGCCTGGCGCCCTTTTGAGGGCACTGCGACCGGAAGGGCCCATAGACAACGTCGAGACACGGTCCCTATCGATCATTCCAGGGCCAGCCGGTCGCGAATTTGATGGGTCCTCGGACTGGAAAGATACGTGGATAAAATCCGGTTGATGACGCATTTCCCTGCTCGATGGCAGCGAGCACTCTGTCGAGTGCACGCAGATCCTCGAAGTTGAGCTCGGGTGCTTTCACCACGACGGTCGAATCCTCCATGTGTGCAGCAAATATGCGCGTTGCCGGATCGATCATCGACAATAGCGCTTGAGTCGTGGCCCGATAGGCGCTGCGACTCGCCCCGGGTAGAAAGGCATATAGTTCGCCCGGATAGATAAAGTCACCCGCGAAAAGCCAATGGCGATCTTCATCGTAGAGCGCTACCGAGGTTGGCGTATGACCGGGCGTCACCAGCAGCTGCAAGCGACGGCCACCCAGATCGATCCTCGAGTTAGGCCGCCACCACTCGTCCACGTGAACCGTCGGCTCGACTCGACGGTCCGCGAACCCCAGGAACTCATATCGCTGCAGAGTCAGGAGGGAGCCATGAGCTCGCGCCCGTAACGAGGGAGCATCGAGCATGGCTGTCAAACCGAATCGGCCCAAAGCGCCAACGTGGTCGAAATGCAAGTGCGAGGCGATCACGGTCACGGGAAGGTCGGTGATTGAGCGAACCACCGGCCCGATGTCTCGCAGACCGCTGCCCGCATCGAATAGTAAGGCGCGCCTCGCACCCAAAATAAGATAGCTGTAGTTACCCTGATAGTAACGCGGCTCACCGATGGCGAAGGTCGACTCGTCCAAGGACTGCACCAAGAAATAGTCGTCGAACCATCGCCCAATGACGGGGGCGTTGGGCTTGGGCTCCAGCGTCGGTGAGCGACCCTTAAGGTCGAATGCGTATTCGGCGTACAAGTAGGGTGCAAACGCTGCGGCCGCCGCCAGGAGCACAACCGTGGCGAGAACGGCGAGCAGCATCCAGCGCCTCACAGCCTCACCTGCGTCGCCTCGTCAGAACGCCCTTCGAACGCTCACACTGACACTCCGGGGGATGCCCGGAACCTTGCCGTAGAACAGGGTCTGGTAGTTGTTAACGAAGGACTTCTCATCGAAGCTGTTGCTCAAGATCAGACGCGCTGTCCACGTCCCGGTATCGTAGCCGATAAGTCGACGAGCTTGTAACTGGGGATGTCGCCGGTCGTGCCATGGAAGGCGATCTTCTCGGCATCGACGTAACGTAACCCGCCCCCGACCGACAGTCCCGGAATCCAGCCCCGACCGAGCGTGTAGGTCATGTCAAGACTGAAAGTGTTTTGGATTTTCACCTCATTTTGAGGCTACAAAAGGAGCCGCAACGGCCGGGAAACGGACCTGGTCATTGGACATCCCGCAAAGGTCAAAATTTTTTGGCCTTGCCGTCAATGCACCAGAACCAGATACAGTGGCGCCCAGGCGAGAAGCCCATGTGCTGCGCTCGCATTTCAGGCTCACGGGCTTCTTGCAAGAGCCGAATTGGCATCGAGCCCAGTGCTCGCAATTGTTCCTGAGCACGTGATACTTGTCTTCGCCAAGTCGCGAGCGGGCCCGCGTTACGACTTCCCCCGGTGAATACGCCTCGCTGTATTCAATGATCCGCACCGCTCGACCCATGGAGAATCGTGACATCGCCACTTCCTCGACCGGCCCTGAACACAAGCATCGGTTGAGGCCCGTGTAATGCACCACCATTCCGCGACCGACGTAGATGCCGTGATGCAGGTAGCCGCCGCGAGGTCACCAGGTGCTCGTCGGAACTGGCGACTCTGTTGATCAAGACTGCTGGCTCGAAGGTGCAGCCCATGGCTTTTGGCTGCTAGGCATTTCCCTGACTCTTGTCCTCGACGACGCTATTGCCGCCATCAATGACGATCAGCTGGCCCGTCACGTATGCTGCGCCGGCCGAACACAAATAAGCCACACAGCTCGCGACCTCCTCCGGGGTCCCCGAGCGGCCGATCGGCGTTGCGAGGCCGGCCCGTGCCTCAGCCACGGGCTGCGATCCCGTTGCGATCCACCCTGGCGCGACCGCATTCACCGTAATTCCATGCCGAGCCACCTCCAAGCACAGCGCTCGAGTCAAGCCCAACATCCCCGCTTTCGCCGCCGAGTAGGCGGCATGAAACGCAATGCCGGTCACCGGTCCCGTCGTCGACGACACATTGACGATCCGGCCTGACCTGCGCGCTTTCATTCCAGGCAGGCACGCCCGCGCGACATAAAAGGCGGTTGTAAGGTTGCGGTCTAGGCTTTGGGCCCAGGTCGCCGTGGTCATCTCTTCGAGCGGGCCGATCGGATCGGACCGGCCGAGCGATGTCATGCCGGCGTTGTTCACCAGTATCTCGACGTCGCCAACCTCAGCTGTCAGCTGAGACACGCGCTGCGGATCCGTTAGATCTGCCGCGAATCCGACTGCATCGATGCCTTCTGCCCGCAGTTCGCGGGCGCGATGCTCGATCCGCGCCGTCGTCGATACGATCGCGATGCGGTGCCCTGCTTGGCCCAGTGCGCGGGCGATGGCGAAGCCGATGCCGGTTGGACTGCCAGCTCCCGTTATCAGCGCGATGGTATGTTTTCCCGAGCTGCTCATGGGCAATGACCGATTGCCCCGGCTAATCTGGCAGCATGTGCGGGAATAGACTCCACGCAGCTTCCGCTTCAAGCCAGGGCAGCGAGGAATAATCTGTAATGGTCAATCCGCCATCGACAATCAGTGTCTGCCCGGTAACAAAGCTTGCATCCGGGGAGGCCAGGAACACAACTGCACGCGCGATCTCGTCGGGAGTACCCATGCGGCCGAAGAGCGAGGCGGCGCGATCCACTTCTTCATGTCCGGCCGTCACATCGGTGGCGATCCAGCCGGGAGAGACGCCGTTGGCGCGGATGCCATGCGGCGCACCTTGGACCGCAAGTGCCCGCGTCAGTGCCTCTACAGCCGCCTTGGCAATGCCGTACGTGCCCCAAGTTCCATGCACGGCGGCCGTGGACGAGATGTTGACGATCGAGCCGCCGCCGGTTGCGCGCAGCACCGGGAAGGCATGAGCGGCGACGTGATATGCGGCATCGTGGTTGATGCGCATCACTTTGCGTAACCGGTCGCCGGGTCCGTCCTCGACGCGAATGCCCGAATAGCGAGTACTGGAGCCCGCATTGTTTACGACCACGTCGAGGCCGCCGAAGCGCGCGGCCACGGCATCAATGAGTTTGACGGCCTCACTTTCCTCCTCGAGGCTGGCGGCGATGAAGGCGGCCTCGGCGCCAGCTGCTTCCAACTCGTCCAGCACGCTCGCGCCCTTCGCCGGGTTACGGCCCGTGATGGCCACCCGAGCGCCCTCAGCAGCGGCGCGCAGCGCAATGGCCCGGCCGATTCCGGAGTTGCCCCCGGTGACGAGAACGATCCTCTCTTTGAGTTTCATGGGACAAGTCTAAGCTATTTCGATAGGGCAACAGGACTACGACTTGCCGAACGTCCAGCGATGGCCGCGACGATGGGACAACTTGGAAGGAAACGCTCCAGTAGAACTAGGATCCATTGTGTGAGGCCCAAGCTAAACACGGCTTCGATCGAACTCGCAGTCGGTATCCTGATCCGGCCGGGTGTTTTCGATTGAAAACAGTGACGGCGTGTCCCGCTTTCACGAGGTTGGCCGCCATCCTCGAGCCCATACGTCCGAGCCCTACAAATCCGAGGTTCAGTGGAACAATCTCCGTGCAGGCCGCTTAGGGGCGTTGTGGGGGCGCCATGAACTCCGGACCGATGGGATCGATGACGGACGTGTTTACAATGCGTTCGATCCGATCGCGCTCCGCATCGTCCAGCGACCAACCAGCGACACCCCGTGCCGCCACGAGTTGTTGCGGATGTCGGCCGCCCCAGAGCGCAACGCTTATACCCTGGTCGAGCATCCAACGGACCGCCAGATGAATGACGTGGCGGCCGAAGCGGTGCTCGGCGAACTCATCAAGCCGCCTTACCGCCTTTAAATACTGAGCAAATCGAGGAGGCTGGAATTTGGGGTCCATGCGCCGTAGATCGTCGCCTTCGAAGGCGGTATCCAACTGCATGCGTCCGCTCAGTAGCCCCCGGCAAAGTGCGCCATATCCGAGGGTCGCTATATCGTTGGCTCGGCAGTAAGGCACAATGTCCACGTCGATCTCCCGCTCGAACAGGTTGTAAGGCGACTGCAGCACGTGCAGAGGACAGACTTTGCGGAATTCCTTCATTTGGTCTACCGAGAAATTGCTAACGCCGACGGCGCGGATCTTTCCCCGCTCATAGAGCAAGCGCATTGCCTGCGCCGTCTCCTCCATCGGCACCAAGGGGTCCGGCCAGTGAACCTGGTAGATGTCGATGTAGTCTGTGCCAAGACGCCGCAGCGAATCATCGATCTCCCGCAAGATTCGGGTGCGGGATGCATTGCGATAGACCTTGCTATCGCGCCATTCGATTCCGACCTTGGTGGCAATGACTGTCCGCGCGCGCCGACCCTTGAGAGCCTCGCCGACAATCTCTTCGGACACGCCGAAGCCGTACACCGGCGCGGTATCTATCAGGTTGATGCCTTGATCCAGCGCTGCCTGAATCGTGGCTACCGAATCTCGACGATCAGTTCCACCCCACATCCAGCCACCCATGGCCCAGGTACCAAGCGCGACCCGCGAGACTCGCAACGGCGTCTTTGGGATGTTCACGAATTCAGTTTCGACGGTTGTCACAGGGTTCTGATTTGTCGTCACCATGGGTTGATCTCCTGAGGAATAGAAATGTAAATGTTCTCACTCGCTTTTCGATGCAGCTGTCCACGTCGAGTCGACGCGGGCAGTCGTGGTCGCTACCGCGATCTTCGGCGTGTCCGGCCCGAGATCCTTTTCCAAAACCGTGCCGTCCGCCGTCACGATGAAGGTCTCCACTCCGGAGAAGCGGTACGCCACCGGGTAGGCGATGGCGCCGAACGCTCCGGCCGAATCGTTGAGGATGCGAAAGTAATAGCCATGCAGGGGAATCGGCCCACCGGCCTCATGCAGCCGAGGCAGGAGATCGTTAACTACGCGATCCGCCTCGCTGTCCGCCCCAGGATGCAGTACGGCGGCGGCCAGCGTGGCGCACATCCCGATCGCCGTCACTTCGTTGGCACCGATCCGCCGGAACAGAATCTCCTCGGAGCCGGCCCTCGCGTCGAATCGCCACCGGCCGCCGAGCGATATGAGGGGAACCGGGAAGGGCCAATTTTCGGCACCAACGTACAACATCCTGACTCCATCGGAGATACGAGCCCAGCGGTGCATCTCTTGATACTTGCTCTCGAAGAGCTCTCGCTCGAGCTGCTCTTCGGTCTGGCCGTCGACGCCGAGCAGCTCGCGGCCTCCTGCAAGAATCTGCCGTACTCTCGGCTCGTCACGATCGTGAACAGCGGCCAATAGAGCGCGACCCGCTTCGTCGGGCGACTGAAAGGAGGGCTGGTCCGAAGCGCCTGCGAAACACGGGATAACGCAGCCAGTCCATAGCAATGCGCAGCCGAGAAGCGCAGCGCGACGCTGTGCCCATCGACGTGTCTTCAATCCGCCATACGTTGCGTCCATCTTCATCTCCTCTGCATCTGTGTAGGCGCGGCCGGCGTTAGTCTTCATCGATGACCTCCCCCTCCATCCAGGCCTCCTGCATGGAGCCCGCCGCCAAAGCTTGCCCGCCCGCGAGCGGCGAAATTTCTCACTTCACCTCCGTGATTGAATCCGCTGAATGCGCCCGAGTGCACCCCGGAGAGTCCGCTCTCGCGAGTCGCCCAGCCGGCACCCGCGTGAGCAAAGGAGCCGCCGTGGGCGATGCCGCCGGGATGGCCGAAGCCACCGTGCACGTCGCCGTGGCCGTCACGGTCGCCGAACTCCCGACTATGGGAATAGTAGGGACGATCGCCGTGGATCAGGTCGTGGCCATGCCAGTCCGTTCCCCAGTGGTGCCAGCCCCAGCCGAAGCCGCCGAAGAACCCGATGCCTATCCCCACGCCGAACTCGATGCCCGGCCCCTCGAGGAAGAATCCCGGGTAGCCGACCCAGCCAGGATAGAAGGCGATGGGATCACCGTAGACGATCCAGGGATCGTATTCCGGCACGTACACGATCTGGGGATCGGTCGGCTCAATCAGGATGGTGCTTCCCTCGGTCTTGACCGACTCCTCGGGTGTACTCTTCAAATTCCCGGCCTGTTGCGCTCGCCGACGCATCCTCTGAACCGCGTCAAGCACATTCGCTTGCGCGTTCACATACGCTTCCCCGAGCGATGAAGTCCAGGACAGATTCTTGTCCATCATTGCAAGCAGCTCAGGCACCTGGGTTAGCGCCTTGACGCCCGGATCCCACGGTTGCCGATCGACGGCTTGGGCAAGCGCAGCCCCTTTTGCTGTGGTCTGCTGCTGGAGCCACCGGTCTGCTTCAACGATTTGCGTCGGATGAGACGCTGCCGCCAGGATCTGCGCCACCAGCGCATCGGGGTAAAGCGCGATCGGCGCGACCAACTGCTCAAGTTCCGCAGCCGATTGTTGAGGTACTTGCAGGGACGGCGGTCCTTCGAGGGGCGCTGGCTGTGCGCGGCTTTCTTCGCTGGCGCACCCCGCCTGCAAACACCCAAGCAAAAGCGCGTAGGACACTAGTGGAATCGATATACGCTTCAACGCATTCATGGCTGCGAACTCCTGCATGGCACCGGCGGCGGAATCACCGACGGAATGTCAACGAGCTTCCCGTTGGAAGACGTCGCGATGATTTCGCCTCCCGCCGGCCGCCTTACATTTGCAACTACACATGAAACCGAGCACCCAGCAATCGCAACGCCAACGGCAGCCGTCGTTCGACCTGCACACTGCGACTGACACCGCTCAAGCACCAGTTGCAGAAGTGCTCGCAATTGTTCGTCAGTAACCGATAATCGTCCTCGCCAAGCCGCGAGCGCGCGCGCCGGACCACTGCCTCTGGTGAATAGCGAGGTGTCGTGTGCCGAACGACCTGTACGGTGCGGCCTTTCGCGAATGCGGCGAGGGACACTTCCTCAACCGGCCCGCACTGCCAGAAATTGGAGAGGCCGGAATAATGCACGACCTGGCCGGCACCGACGTATACGCCGTGATGGGTGTATCCATGGCGAGAAGTCGTCAGGTGCGCACCGAGTTGAGGTTCTTGCTTGAGCCCCGGGACATGCCAACCGGCGGCGGCGTTCGCCCTGCGAACGCTGGCGCCGGTCATCTGCAGTGCCGCGACCGTTGCGAGCATGTGAATCGTATTCACCGGCGTTTCCTGCACGAGTGGCATCAGGTGCAACCAATCTACTCAGGAAAAGAAGCAGGGATATTTCCGCTCCGAATGGGCGGATTTCAGGTGAAATGTTCCGCCGACGCTGGCGCTCCGCGCGATCGTTGCGGACACCGCGACCTCGGGGGACGCGGTGAGTAAGTCAAAAGGCCGAGTGCGGTCAGCGGCAGTCGACGGCGCTCAATAGATGACTTCGACTGGAGCGCTGAAGACATAGCCCGCGCCTCGCTCCGTGACGATGAACTGCGGTTGCGCGGGATCCCGCTCGATCTTCCGCCGCAGCCTCAATATCTGGATGTCGATGGCACGGTCATATACTTCATTGTCGTGCACACGGCTGGCTTCCAGCAGCTGATCTCTTGTGAGAATTCGCTCCGGTGAGGCAAGTAAAGCGGCCAGCAAATTAAACTCGCCATTCGTCAGAGCGATCTGCGTCCCATCGCTGCGCTTGAGGCGCCGCGTTCGCAGGCTGAGCTCGAACTCGGCGAACCGATAGGCGCGAATCTCGCGCCCACGAGCCGCGCGCGGCGCCATGCTTCTTGCGCGACGCAGTACCGTGCGGATTCGCGCCAACAGCTCGCGAGGGCTGAACGGTTTGGTCAGGTAGTCATCTGCCCCGAGCTCGAGCCCCATTACCCGATCCGCCTCGTCACGCACCCCGGTCAACATGACGATGGGGATGGAGGACTCGTCGCGCAATGACCGCACGATCGCCATGCCGTCCTCGCCGGCCAACCGCAAATCGAGCACGATGAGGTCGATCGCATCGTCATTCAGGATCCTCGCCATGTCCTTGCCGCTCGATGCGACGCTCACCCGCAGCCCATTCGCCCCGAGGTACTCCTGCAGGAGCGCGCGTATCTGCGGGTCATCGTCTATGACCAGGATGTGCGGAGGCATGGTCTCCGACATGGCTACAACCCCCGGTGCTTCTGCCCATCAAGCGCGCGCGCGAGCGAGTCCGCTAAGTCGTGACCGCGCAGCGGTTTGCGCAATACCTCTTTGACACCGATCTCGGCCGCCAGACCCGTGAGCTTTGCACCGCCGTAGCCGGTCATCAAGATGATCGGTATCCCCGGTCGAAGCTTGCGCATCTCTCTTGCCAGCTCGGATCCCGTCAGGTCTGGCATTGCTTCGTCCGTGAGCACGGCGTCGAAACGGTCTGGCCTTGCACGAAACGCCGCGAGCGCGGCGGTGCTCGAATCGAAAGCCACCGGCTCATAGCCAAGTCGGGCTGCGATCTCTTCGGCGAGCGCCACCAATGGACGCTCATCATCGACGATCATGAGGGTTTCGCCGTTTCCACTGGGCAGCGCCTGGACTGTCTCCGTCGCTGCTATGGCCGTTTCGCCCGCGACCGGCAGCCAGATCTCAAACACGGTTCCCTCACCCAACTGCGTCGAGACGTGGATCGCTCCGCCCAGATCGGCCACGATTCCGTGCACGAGAGACAGACCGAGCCCCGTTCCCGCACCGACCTCCTTGGTCGTGAAAAACGGATCGAATATGCGATCGAGCACGGCGGGCGCGATACCCGCACCCGTGTCGCGGACCTCCAGTCGCACATAGGGCCCCGGACTGAGGGTCCCTCTTGAGAGCGTACGGGCGTCGCTCAGCTGAAACCGCGCCAAGGTGACGCTCAGGACCCCGCCACCCGGCATGGCATGGATCGCGTTGGTGCAGAGATTCATGGCGACCTGGTGCAGGTATGTCGCATCTCCGATCACGGCTACGTTACCTGCATCAAGCTTGCTTTCCAAGCGAATTCCCGCCGGCAACGATGCCTCAAGCAGCTCCAGAGTTTCGGCCACGATCGACTGAATATTCACCGGCTCGCGATCGCCAAGCCCGCTGCGGCTGAAGCCCAGGATGCGCTCGACCAGCATCTTGCCGCGCTCGGTTGCATGCATGACATTGTCGAGATAGCGTCGCAGCGCACTCTGCTCGGTAGATTCCTGAATGGCGAGCTCCCCGTAGCCCAAGATGACGCCGAGAATGTTGTTGAAATCGTGTGCGATCCCGCCGGCCAACGTTCCGATCGCCTCCATCTTCTGCGAGTGCCGCAGTTGTGCCTCCAATTGTTCCTTATCGATCTGTGCGCGCTTCGCCGCGGTAATATCCATGGCCGAGCCCACGAATCGCAGAGGTTTGCCTGCTACATCGCGCAGACAGCGTCCGCGTGCCAGAAGCCAATGCCACTCGCCGTCGGCGTGGCGCACCCGATACTCACAGTCAAAACGCGGTGTGCGTCCCTCCAGATGGTCGCTGAGCGCCGCCTCAAAGCGCGGCCTGTCGTCAGGGTGCATGACGATCTGACGCATCCACTCCGACCGAGACTGCGCCTCGGACCCTTCGCTCCGACCGTCCAACATCTTCATCTTGGGAGAGAGAAACAGGCGGTCCGCCTTGACATCCCAGTCCCAATGACCCTCGTTCGCCCCCTCCATCGCAAGAGCATAGCGCTCCTCGCTTTCACGCAACGCCTTCTCGCTTGCCGCCACCCGCTTCAATTGACGCAACAACGCGGCAATGGTCAGTGCCCCAAGCAAAGTGATGATAAAGGTACGCACGGCAACACGGATCGTCGCGCTGCGCCACGACCCGAGCGCGACCGCCGCTTGGCGCGTCACGCCGAGCCGCAAATCGGTGCCCCTCACGGGCGCCACCACGATGAAATCATCGCTCCCATCCAGGGGATTCAAGAATCGCGCATCAGTCGCCGTGGGAAGCGAGGCGATCTCCGGAAATTTTCGCCCCGTGGCGCCCGGTGACAGGGGATTGCGCACCAGCAAAGTGCCGTCACGCAGCATCAACTGAATCGCGCCGCCCGGGCCGATATCGACAGCACGATAGAATCCGCTCAAATCATCGAGATCGACAATCGCCTCGACCACACCGTTGAAGTTCCCGCGCGCGTCGTCGATCCGACGCGACAGAATCACCGCCGTGCGCCCTTCCGATCGCGTCACCAGCGGCTCGCTCATAAAGAGCCCGCTCGTCGGGTTGTCGCGCTGAGCGATGAAATACGACCGGTCGGCAACATTCAGAGCGGGAGTGGGAAGTGCCCGCGATCGATACAGCTGGTTGCCTTGCGCATCGACGATCATGACGAGACGGACCAGCTGCATACCGGCCGTACGAACTGCAAGCGCTTCCTCGAGACGGCCCGGCGCGAGGCTTTGACTGTCATTGCGATACCACCGAGCAGTGTCAAGCAGCATCAGATCCACCGCCTGTAGCGTCCACGAGGTCTGCTCGGCAAGAGCTCTCGCGACATTGCCGATCTCTCGCTCGCTGGCCGCGACCGTTCGCCGGTAAGCTCGCCACGCATCAAAAGCGGAGGAGCCGGCAAAGGCGAGTATGATGAGTAAACCAAGCACGACAATACCGAGCTGCAAGCGATGGAGCCGGATCGAGGCGGCATCGGCTCCGATCCGATCCTCAAGCGAGACTTGGCGCGCGGGCAAACGCTGCATCATTGATCCATGTGCACCATCTCGCGCACCGCGCTAACAAGCTCGGAGCGCAGCAGGGGTTTGGCGAGGACCTTTTGAGCACCCAGAGCCTGTGCAGCCGCTCCGGCTGCAGACAGGCCCGGCCGAAACTGGCTCGATATCGCGATCACCGGGGTGTGAGGATACGTCTCACGAATGTTACGAATGCAGCGCGCCCCGCCGTGCTTCGGCATGGAGACATTTGCGATGATGAGATCGGCTGACGAGCCCAGGTGACCATCGCAAGACATTCCGACATGCACGCGATACCCCGCTTCAGCCAGCCACTGCTGGAGCAGTGCGAGCGTGGGATGGTCTTCCTCGAAAATTAATATATCCACAGCGCTTCGATCTCTTGGCACCATAACTGCCCCCGGTGATGGGTGCATTGGTCGATAATCCACCCTCCGAAGCGCTCGCTGATGTCGGCGGCTCATGGAATCGTTTCAATTGAAACATAAATTGGGCGTGTGAAGATCCGGTGCCCGTGGACTCGCCGTCCGCGGGGACCTCCAAAGGCGCTATCTCCCACGTCAAGCCACAATTGTCAATCACTGGTCAGGTGACCCGGCAGCAAATTGCCCATGGCGGTATCGACCGGCGAAGTCCCGCGGCCGCACAGCGATGACCTTCAATAGGCTCGACGTTGCGGACCGTCGTGGCGAGCGGGCGCTCGTACTAGTCGCCAACGCCCCGACATATTCTCCGGCGCCAAGCCGTTGTAGGGCCAGGCGGCCACCAGCACCGGGATCCCATATCGGAATAATGTCGGTCTCCCAGCGCTCTGCGCCGCGCACCCACCGAAATCAGGATTGCCAGAACGACGAACGTGTAGGGCCGCCTGAGCACTGTGAGGACAATTGCGTTCACCCGAACCGGGTCCCGGGCAGGATTGCTCTCCGACGTGTTTATTCAATCAAGGTGTGATACCGAGATCACGAAGCAAGATGAAAGCAACCACGGTCATGGTGGGGAACGTTGCAGTAGACGAGGAGCCCATCGTCTTCGTTGTTGACGATGACAATGCCGCGCGCGAATCGCTCACCAGCCTCTTAAGATCTGTTGGTCTGCGAGTCGCTGCGTTCGGTTCTTCCACCGAGTTCCTAAAAAGCCGCCTGCCGAACGTCGCCAGTTGTTGGTGCTCGATATCCGGCTGCCAGGCACGAGTGGGCTCGACTTTCAGATCGAGCTGGCCCAGGCAGCCATCCACATCCCGATCATCTTCATGACTGGCCACGGTGATATCCCGATGTCCGTGCAGGCGATGAAGGCGGGCGCCGTCGATTTCCTGACCAAACCGTTCCGCCAACAGGAGATGCTCCACGCGGTGACCCGAGTCATTGACCCCACGCGAACGCCAAGTGCTGGCCCTAGCTGCTTTCGGTCTGACCAACAAGCGGATCGCGGAAGAATTGGATGTCACCGAAATCACGATCAAGGTGCATCGCAGCCATTTGATGCAGAAGATGCGGACTCGATCGCTCGCCGATTTGGCGCGGATCGCTGACGCACTCGGCAACCGCCGCGACATGCAGACGCGAAGCTAAAACTAAGTCCTTTTCCAGACGGGTTCGCGACACACAATGGGCTTCGCGGGTTGCTCTCGGAGCGAGCCGATCTCTTATAACCCTACTGATCTCAGTCATAGACGGCGATGCGCCGGTTCGCGCGGCCATCGACAGTCTGCTCAGGTCCTGCGTCAGTTGCGCGAAGAGATCCGAGCGACCCTAACTCCTGCTGCCGCGCGGATGGCGATGGCTAGCGGCATGCAACGGCAATCCAAACGAAGTCGCGCCAAGGGCACACAGGCGACTGCAGTCGGGTTCTCTTACCGTTGCTCCGCAATCATCGCGAATCTTCGGGGACTGAGCACCGTGTCTGCGATTCATAGCTACTCAAACCACGCGCGGTGCGGAGACATCCATACTCCTCGCCTCCCGACATGCTCTTCTCGTTGGCAGCGCGAGTCTCCCTGGCATGCACTCAATCGATGCATTGCACTGCAGAAATGGTCTCAGCCAATCGGCCTTTGGGCTGCACGAAAGCGGCAGTACAACGATGCGCTATAGGAGATTGGGAAACACCGGACTCATCGTAAGCGCGGTTGCCCTCGGCAGAGTGAATCTCTCATCGGTGTCGCTCTCCAGGGTGTGCGCCAAGAAATTGTGTTGGCTACCAAAGTGCGGCTACCGATGGGCGACAATTTCAATCGGAGCGGTGCGACGCGCGTCAATATCATGCGTGAGGTGGAGGGGAGCCTGCGGCGACTCCAAACCGACTACATCGATCTGTACCAGGTGCATGGATGGGACAGCAATACGCCCCTCGAGGAGACATTGCGGACGCTCGACGATATTGTGCGCCAGGGCAAGGTTCGCTACATCGGGCTTTCCAATTTCATGTCGTGGCAGGCCGCCACCGCACTCATGCTGCAGGAGCGGCCAGGGTTGGAAAGGTACGTGACAGCGCAGATGTACTACAGCCTTGTCGGCCGTGGCCTCGAATACGAGTTTCAGTCATTCGCCGAATACCACAACGTCGGCATATTGGTCTGGAGCCCTCTCGCGGGCGGCTTCCTATCGGGCAAATACAGCCGAACCAGCCCGGCTCCTGCCGGCACGCGATTCGCCGAGGCCGGCGCGTTGGGCCCTTCGACAAAGAGGTCGCGTCGTGGAATCATTGAAGGAGGTGGCTGGCCGCCACGGCACCAGTCCGGCACGCGTGGCCTTGTCGTGGGTACTCGCACGCCCGGCCGTCAGCAGTGTTATCGTCGCCGCCCGCCGGGTTGAGCAACTCGAGGACAACATTCAGGCCGTTGACCTCCGACTCTCAGATGAAGAAGTCGGGCTTCTCGACGCCGTATCGGATCCAGGTGTTCCGTATCCGAAGTGGATGGTCCTGCAACTCGACAGTGCGGAGGATCCGCGTTCGAAGGTTCTCGATCCTGAGCGGTACGCACAGGGTGATCTCTGGAGGGACCTGCGCCGTAAGCAGTGGTCAGGCTGAGCTGCAAAGGCACTCCGGCGATATGAACCGATCCGCGGGAATCTCACGTCTGCTCTAGACCCTGGACCTGTTCTGCGGGGAGCACACCGTTGCCCTGCGGGAACGCCTCTTCATGCGCGGGCATCTTGACGGTGACCATCGTCCATTTGAGGGGGGACGCGGCGGCCTCTGCAGGATATTTCGATGGAGCATCGGTTGCGGGCGGCGCTGCAAAGCTCGCCACGACCGCGATTGCGAGCAGAGCGGGAACCGTCCAGATCGTTCTTATCGCGCGCAGGAAAAAATGCATGGTGAGGACTCCAAAGTGTTCAGACAACCTGGACAGGTGATCGATTCGAACACATCGCGCATGAAGCCGGCGCCATTCCAGTTCGCACGATCGGGCTGCGCAAACCGCCAAGTCAAGTTCCCAGGGTCGAAAGCTGTACCGCGATCCAATTCGAGTCTCGCCTCCTCCACCGGCCGCCGCCGTCAGAACTGGACACCGGGGTTTGTCGGGCGCACTCCAGAGCCGGCGATTCAGCATGAAAGCCGCACTTTTCGCATGATAAACGCCTGCGGGATCGCCAATTACGCATGAAATATTGAATCCATGACCGCCATTCCCCACACCCTGCCGCCGAGTGGAAACATGGAGGCTACTTCGTCTTGAACGACCCTACTGAGCTCGCCACCCCGTCGCTCCTACCCATGGCATCGGTAGATTCCACCGTGTAGTAATACGTGGTGTGCGAGCGCAGTCCATCAATGCGCACACGAAATGTCATGTCGGCGTGCGACTGGTTGCGGCGGTTGGGCGATCTCGCGACTTGAGTAAGCCTATCCGGCTCCGTCCCAAAGTGCACAATGCCAAAGTGCAGGTCCGTGGCGCCCGGGTTCGTGGTGGTCCAACGAATGATCGTTATGGTGGCGGCGGACTCTTCCAACTCGGGACCTGAGGTCAGTCGCGCAGCCGCGTTCGCGACTGCCGCGAGAAGCGTGAAGCCCGCAATGAAAGTCTTTGCGAAAGTCATGGCCAACTCCCTCGATTGCATGCCATTGCTGATTGTCGGCAGTAAAAACCCCGGAAAATCCAAGGCGCGGCAATTGACCGCGCCTTGGGTATGAACGGAGCTCAACCGGACAGGCGCTCTAGAATGCCGGGGGTGTCGCAGGCTTCCTGAGCGCGCTCGCCGGCATGCTGGTCGAGATCGAAGAGGGCTTTATGAAGCCGTCCGTCAAGGTCTCCAGGAACGCCACCAGATCGTTCTCTTCCTCATCCGTTAGGCCGAGGCGGCCGATGGTCATGTTTTCGTTGTTCGAGTCTTCAGGCATCGGCCAGCAGGTGACTTTCTCGACCGTACCCGCGGGACAATGCCCGGAGAGCACCGGTTGGGAATAAACGTCGCGGGTGTTGTAGAAGTGAACGACTTCTTTGAGGCTTAGCAGATAGCCGTTGTGCATGTACGCCTTCACAAATCCGGCGTAAGGCACCTGACCGACGTTGCGGAGGGTGGAGGTCTGAAACTTGCCCTCGAAAAACGGCAGCTGCCGGCCCCAGCTCAGATTGGGCGGTGCGCCATAGTATCCATCCAGAAACAGCCCAACGCCTTCGTCGGTGAAGCCCACCCCCAGCGGATTGCCGGTGAAGCCCCACTGATCCGGCGTGTTCTCCGAGTACCAGGGAAGGATCACGTTCCTCGGAAGACCGAGATTGTTGTAAGTAAAGTCAGTGAACATCGGCGCTACGTTCGTCGCCTGACCCGTGTCCGTTCCGGTAACCGAGTTTGACCTGCCGTCGAGGTGGCAGGTATTACATTGGGCCTTGCCGCGGAAGAGATCATATCCCCGAGCCTCTTGCGTCGAGAGGTGCGTGACCGCACTGTTCGCCAGATACGCGTCGAACTTCGACGTGAATGGGCTGACGGTTGAGCCGATTTCGTACGCGGCAATGGCTTGGCCGAATTCGTCGTAGGCCTGCTGAGCGCGCGTGCGCTCGGCGGGACTGAGGTTCAGGGGAGTTGCGTTACCGGCGAAGACGGCGGCGCCTTTTGGAGTGCTGCACACCTTGGCCACGTCGGAGGGCCAATTGATGTCGAGCGAGCCAGCGCCCCAGACCTGTTCGAAGAAGAATTTGTACTTGCTGAGTGAGAGCTTCCATACGACGCAGGCGGTATCTGGATTGGCCATCTCCTCAGGGTCCACCGGCGGATCCTGGCCTTGTTCCGCCGAGCTATTGTGCAAGCGGTAACCGGTCGCGCGAGCATCCCAGAAGTTGCCGCCATAGAAATCGCCCTGTGCGACGTTGTACTGAAGTGGTGGAAAATACGCGGAATATACATACGACTGAGGATTGCGCTTCGCGATTCGGTTGTCGGGATATGCGCCCTTGATGGTGATGGGTACCGAACCGGGATTCGCGCCGCCGGTGAAGATGCTCAAGATGGAGGCGCCATTCCCGTATCCGGATTTGGGATCGTGGCAGTAACTGCAAGCGAGGTTATTGTTGACCGACAGATTCGGATCGAAGATCTCGAGCTTACCGAGGGTTTCTATTTGATGGAAAGGATCAAGGCTTCCTGCTTTCGCCGCAGTCAATGCTTCGCTCTCGAGCATTGCTTCTTCGGCGCGTATGCGGCTGAAATCCGGATCGTTCTTTATCAGGCACTGCAGATTCACACGATTTTCCGGGAGCAGACATGGCTTGTCCTGCTCGGGAATCGTATAGCCGGCCGGCAGGGCCCTTCCTCCGACCGCCGTCGATGTTTGCGCAATGACCATGGGCGATCCCGCGGACAAAGCCAGCGCAATCGCGCCCGACACGATCATCCTGGCCACAGATGCTCGTAAACTCATGACTGGATGCTCCTTTCGGTTGAATCGATTCGTTGAATCTCGCTGTAAGCTTGGACATCCAGAGGACGGAGATCGACGCGAGCGCCTTCCCGTAGGAGCCGGGGCCGTGGGTGCGAACAGGCAGTTGCTGCACTGGTCCGCCTGGCCTCGTCGGCCGAGACGCGACCCAGGGCAGCGAAGGAGAATGCATCGACACGATTGTTGCTGCGAGCACGGCGGCGACGGCACCAAGTGGATCGAGATGGGATGCGACTCAGACTCGACGATCGCGACACCTCTGACTCGCAAACCATGCTAGTCGCAATCCTCACGATTGCCTTTGATGGAGTGTCCTGACTTGCGTGCTCTTGAGGTCACGAGATGCAGGCCGATCGAACAAAGTGCGGCCACACTCAGGTATTTGCGATCCGGCTGTTTCAATTGAAATCAATCTCGATGCAGGGATTTCAGCGGTAACGTCCCTGACATCCGTTTCGTGGTCGGGTCTGCTATTTTCTCCGGGAAGTATCTTGAGTTGAGCGACGCGCTTGTCGCGTCCATTCGCTGCGGAGGTTGCCCTTGGATCGTTCACGTCGTTTCATGCAGGCGACCTCGGGTACTGCCACACCTTGCAACGAAGTGGGTCTGCTGGCCAGGCTCGCGATCCTCCGGTGAATGACCGGCGCGGCGAACGATCGGCGGCATGGTGAACGGTTCTCTCTATTAAGCCAGCAAAGGAGCTCTGCCTCATGAAGATTGGATTCATCGGACTCGGACACATGGGCGCCTCAATGGCGACGAATCTCGTGAAGGCGGGTCATGACGTCACCGTATACAACCGCAGTCCCGGAAAGAGCGCCGCGCTCATAGAGCTCGGGGCGCGCGCAGGCACCTCCGTTGCCGACGCGTGCGCCGGCAGCGTCGTCGTCTCGATGCTTGCCGATGATGAAGCCGCATCCGACGTCGCCCTCGGCGAGGGCGGCATCATCCGCCATCTGGCGAGGGATGCCGTCCACGTATCCATGAGTACGATCAGCGTGGCGCTCTCGAGGCGCCTGGCACAGGCGCATGCGCAAGCGCAGCAAGGATATGTCACCGCACCGGTATTCGGCCGTCCTGACATAGCTCAGGCAGCACGGCTTTTCATCGTAGCTGCGGGCGAAGCCGCCGCCGTCGATGCCTGTCGGCCATTGTTCGCCGCCATGGGACAGAAGACCACCGTCATCGGCACCGATCCCTCGGCGGCAAATCTCGTGAAGCTGAGCGGCAACTTTTTGCTGGCATGCGCGATCGAGGCGCTGGGTGAAGCCGTCGCCCTCGTCGCTAAAGCCGGCATCGACCCGCTCGCCTACGTCGAGTTTCTCACCTCGACCGTGTTCAACGTTCCGGCGTACAAAACCTATGGCACCTTGATTGCGCAGGGAACGTTCGAACCCGCAGGCTTCGCCGCACCGTTGGGATACAAAGATATCCGTCTCGCCCTCGCGGCGGCCGAAGACCTGCAGGTCCCCATGCCCGTCGGTAGCCTGCTGCACGAGCGATTTGTGCGCCTCCTCGCCCAGGGCGGCGCCGCCCTCGACTGGTCAGCCATTGGTGGCCTCGCCGCTCAGGATGCCGGTCGGCTTCGAAGCATGGGCTGATTGCCCCGGCTCGACCCGCGGAGTGCATCGCGCGGGTTCCTTGGGATCGATTTTACTTTCCCGCCTCCCGCTTCGCCGCCATGGTCGCTCCGCTCCGCGCGTCCTTCGAGTCCTCCCACCCGCCACCGAGCGCCCGGATCAGGTCGACGCTTGCGACCAACTGCACCGTCTCGAGGTTGAGCGCCTCCAGCTGGGTCTGCAGCAGGGCTGCCTGCGAGGTGACCACGGTGAGATAGTCGGTCGCGCCCTGCTTGTAGAGCGCCAAGGCGAAATCCAGTGTGCGCTGTGCAGCCTCGACCGCGGCCTTCTCGTCTACACTGGCCTTCTGGTAATGATTGAGCGTGGCGAGGCTGTCTTCGACCTGCTGGAATGCGCCGACGACGATGGCGCGATAATTCGCGCTGGATGCATCGAACTCGGCGCGCGCTTGGGCGACCTGAGCGCGGCGCAGCCCACCGTCAAACACGCTGAGCAGAGCGTTCGGTCCAATGGCCCAGAAGGAGCTCGGCGCGCTTAACCAGTTGCCGACGCTGGTGCTTTGGAAGCCCCCTTGAGCGCCGAGCGTGAGGGTCGGGAAATACGCGGCGCGCGCAACCCCGATGTTGGCATTGGCCGCGATCATGCGGCGTTGTGCGGCGGCGATATCCGGACGGCGCTCGAGCAAGGTGGCGGGCACGCCGCTCGGTATGTACGGAAGTGTGATGACAACAATCTGCGGTTTGATTGAGAAGGTGGACGCCGATACGCCGAGCAGCGCCGCAATGGCGTGCTCCAACAGTGCGCGCTGGGCCAGCGTCTGCGCCGCCTGAGAGCGTGCCGCATCGAGCTGCGTCTCCGCCTGCGAGACGTCGAGCCCGGGCGCGATGCCGGCGTCGTGACGCTGCTTGGTAAGCTTCAGTGCGCGTGTATAGGCCTCGACCGTCTCATGGAGGATTGCGCTGTCCTGATCCAGGCTGCGTAGCTGAATGTAATCCTCGGTCAACTGAGCGCTCAGTGACAGACGAGCATTCTCGAGATCAGCCGCGGTTGCGGCCGCGGTCGCCTCCCCTGCCTTGACCTCGTTGCGAATCTGCCCCCATAGATCGAGCTCGTAGCTCACGGCACCGCCGAGCGTGTTGGCGTCGTAGTAAGTGGGAGTCAATGAGCTTCTCAACGGAGCGTGGACCGATTCGCGGTCGCGCTCCACGCTGGCATTGATTCCCAGCGTGGGATAGAGTCCCGCGCGCGCCTGATCCGCGAGCGCTCTGGCTTGGGTGTAGTTGGCCAGTGCGGCGGCGAGCGTCGGGTTGCCGGCGAGCAGCCTGCTTTCAAGATCACCAAGCTCTGCATTGCCATAGAGCATCCACCAGCTGTCGCGCGGCAGGCGGTCGGCTGGCAGTGCCTGGGTCCACGGGCCCGCCTCCTTGTAGGCATCCGCAGTCGGAATATTCGGGACCACCAGCGGCGGCGCGAGCGAACAGGCGCCCAGGAGCAACGTCAGCGCTGCCCCGCTGGCTCGTATGGCCTCAACCCTTCTCATTTCTGCCATTACGCGGCCGGGCCGCCCCCGCGACCGACGGCGACACGGCGAGACGCACTTCGGCGCCGTTGCCGATTCCATCGGGTGGATTTTGAATCACACGGTCGCGCGGCGAGAGACCCGACCCCAGCTCGACGACCGCGCCCAGGTCACGCTCAATCGATACGGGCTTGATCAGAACGCGGTTTCGCACGTCAACGGTCGCGACGGAAAGGCCCTTGGCGTCGAATATCAACGCGCTCGATGGCACGCTGAGCACATTGAGCGCAGCAGGGATCTGCAGGTGGATACTCGCGTAGTCGCCAGGCATCAGCTCGCCAGCGCTGTTGTCTACGATGATCTGCATCAGAGTCGTGCCCGTGCTCGGGGTCACCGCCTGCGCCGACGCCTCAACCGTACCGCTATACCTGCTTTCCGGATGTTCGGGCACGGTGATCGTGGCCCGGGTGCCCGGCAGCACGCTCGGCACAAAGTTCTGCGGCACGTCGACATACACCCGCAGCTTGCTCGTCTCGGACACCACGAACAGCTCGGGGCCACCGCCGGCCCCCACATTGATCAGCGCGCCGATGTCGGTTTCGCGCGCGGTTACGATGCCATCGAACGGCGCGACCAGGCGTTTGAATCCCTCTTCGGCAATCAACCGGTCGAGGTTTGCCCGCGCGGCCTTGACCTGTGCGACATTCGCGTTCCAGGTAAACGTGCGCTGGTCGACGTCCTGCTTGGCTACGGCGTCGGTGCTGGCCAACGACTGCCAACGCTCTGCGCTGACTTGCGCGAGCTTGGCGTTGGCTTGGGCGACGCTCAGGTCGGCGCGGGCCTGCATGAGCTGCTGGTCGAGATCGGGCGTATCGATTTCGGCGAGCAGATCTCCGGCCTTCACCTTGCTCCCAATATCGTGCTTCCAGCTCTTCAGGTACCCGGGTACGCGCGCATAGATGGGCGCGCGGATATACGCTTGCAGGCGCCCCGGAAGGTCAAGGCCGGCACTGTTCTGTACATTGCTCGGCGTCACCAGCGCCACCACCGGTAATGACTGGGCCTCGGTTAGATTGCGCAGGCTCGAGTCGTTCGCTCGCCGCGACCCGAGGCCGTAGGCGACCACGGCGATGGCGAGCAGCGCAAGCGCACTGCCGGCAATGCCGAGCCGACGTACAACTCGGTGAGTTCGATCAGGTTGGGACATGAGCTGCTCCTGGAACGGCTGCCGGACTTTGCCTTGGGCCATCGTGCCGGTGAATGATGCTGAACATCACAGGGACGAAGAAAAGTGTCGAAATGGTCGCAAAGATGAGTCCGCCGATCACAGCTCGACCGAGCGGCGCATTCTGCTCACCGCCCTCGCCCAGACCCAGCGCCATCGGCAGCATACCGATCACCATCGCCAGGGCGGTCATCAGCACCGGGCGGAGGCGTACGAACCCCGCCTCGAGCGCCGCCTGGGTCGCATCGCCGATCTCCCGTAGCTTTTCACGCGCGAAGCTGATGACCAGCACGCTATTCGCGGTCGCCACGCCCATGCACATGATCGCTCCCGTGAGCGCCGGCACGGACAGCGTCGTGTGCGTTGCAAACAGCACCCACACGATTCCCGCGATCGCCGCTGGAAGCGCCGTGATGATGACGAACGGATCGGTCCAGGATTGGAAATTGATGACCACTACGAAATAGACCAGTACGACGGCACCCAGGAGGCCGAAAAGCAGACCGGCGTAGGCGCTGTTCATCGTCGCCGTTTGACCCACCAGGGCGACGATCGCACCTTTCGGCTTGTCCCTGTCGTTACGGAGCATGATCCTCTCGATGTCGCTCGACACCGCGCCGAGGTCGCGCCCCTGAGTGGTCGCATAAATCTCCACCATCGGCGAAATGTCGTACTGCGAGACGACCGCGTCCCGATAGGCCCGGCGAATATCCGCGATGCCACCGAGCACCGTGGTCGGCGCGCCCTTTGCATTGACCGGCAGGTTGCGCAGCGCCGGCAAGGAGTCGATCTGATATTGCGGCGTTTGCAGGGCGATCGGGTAACTGACGCCGTTCTTCTCGTTGAGCCAGTAGGTCGGCGCCACCTGACTGGAAGACGCGAGATTGACGACCAGACTATTGGTCACGTCGGCGGCCGTCACACCAGTAAATTGCGCTCGGGTCCGGTCCAGATCGACATCTATCGTCGGTTGCCTGGCCGATTGCTGGATGCGAGCATCGGCGACCCCCCGAACGTGGCGGATCTGCGCCAACAGCCGATTTGCATAGGCATAATCCGCGGCAAGATCGTTACCGCGCACCTGCAAGTCGATCGGCGCGGGTGCCCCGAAATTGAGAATCTGGCTCACGATATCGGCCGGCAGAAACGAGAAGGTCGTGCCTGGAAATCGACGTGGCAATTCCTCGCGCAACCGACTGACGTAACCGGCGGTCGGAGCGTGTCCCGGATTGAGCGATATCTGGATATCCCCATCCGACTCACCGATCGTCCCCGTGTTGTTGTAAATCGTATTGATCGACGAAAGATAGGTGCCGATGTTATCGACGATCGTCGCCACCTCCGTCGGGGGAATCATCTGGCGAATGGCCCCCTCCACCTCGGTGAAACGGGCAGCGGTCTCCTCGATGCGCATTCCGACCGGAGTGCGTGCGTGAATCAGGATCTGGCCCCCGTCGACCTCCGGAAAAAAGTTCCTTCCAAGGAAGGGAGCTAGCAGGAATGAGACTGCAATGAAGGCGAGAAAGCCCGGGATGAATCGCCTGCGATGTTCAATGGCGAGCTCCAGGAGGCCGTGATAACCAGCCCGGAAGCTGGCGAAGCGCTCCTCGAACCCACGCTGAAAACGCACCAGCAGATTCGGTGATTGCGGAGCGTCAGCTTTGCCATGTGCATCGGGTTTGGCGATGTGCATCCGGAGCAGATACTTCGCCAGCGTCGGCACCAAGGTACGCGACAGCAGGAACGAGAATACCATCGCGAACATCACGCTCTCCGCCATCGGCACGAACAAGAACCGCGCAACGCCGCTCAGGAAAAACATCGGGATGAACACAATGCAAATGCACAGCAATGAGACGAAGGCCGGGACTACGATCTGCGAAGCTCCGTCGATGATCGCCGTCTCCACCTTTTTGCCTTGCTCGAGGTGATAGTTGATGCTCTCGATCGTCACGGTCGCCTCGTCGACGAGTATGCCGACGGCGAGTGCGAGCCCTCCCAGTGTCATGATGTTGAGCGTTTGGCCGATCGCGGAGAGGGTCGCGATCGCGCCCAGGATCGCCAATGGAATCGAGGTCGTCACAATGAGCGTCGAGCGCCAACTGCCGAGGAATAGCAGAATCATGAGGCTGGTGAGCGCCGCGGCGATGACACCTTCGCGAACCACCCCCTGAATTGAGGCGCGAACGAATATCGATTGGTCGCCGATCGGCTTGATGTCGAGTGCGTCCGGCAAGGACGGCTTGATCACCTGAAGCATCTTCTTGATGCCGCTCACGATGTCGAGCGTGGAGGTCGAGCCGTTCTTGAAAACGCTCAGCAGCACCGAGCGATTGTTATCTACGTGAACCACATTGACCTGCACCGCGTTGCCGTTGTGCACCTGGGCCACGTCATGCATGTAGACCATGGCACCCCCTACGCTCTTGATGGGCAGGTTGCCGAGCTCAGGGATTTTCGACGGCGCGCTGTTCAGATTGATGGTGTACTCGTAATCGCCGATCTTTTCCGTGCCTACCGGTGTTATGAGATTCTGTGCCGCGAGCGCATTGGCTACATCGAGACCGGTCAAGCCCCGCGCTTGGAGCGCGGCGGTGTCCAGATCAAACATCACTTGCGGAGTTTTGCCGCCGAAGGGGAATGGAATCCCGGCACCCTGGACAGTGACCAATCGAGGGCGCACGAAATTCAACCCGAGGTCCGCGAGACTCTGCTCCGTTAGTCCCTTTCCTGACAGCGCCAATTGAATGATGGGTACCGTTGAGGCGCTATAGTTGATGATCAAAGGCGGAGTCGCACCCACGGGCATCTGTTTGAGCAAGGTCTGGGAAATTGCGGTGACCTGAGCGTTGGCGGTGGCAATATTGACGGACGGATGGAAGTAGATCTTGACGATGCCGAAAGTCGTATACGAGTTCGACTCGATGTGCTGGATGTCATTGACCGTCGTCGTCAGCGCGCGCTCGAACGGAGTGATGATGCGGCCGGCCATGTCGTCGGGCGGCAAGCCCTGGTATTGCCATGCCACGCCGATAACGGGAATGTCGATGCTCGGAAAGATATCGACTGGCATGCGCAGCGCGGCCAACGAGCCGATAAGCAAGATGAGCAGGGCGGCCACGATGAAGGTGTAGGGCCGGCTCAATGCAATGCGAACTATTGCAAGCAAATGCGTGCCTCGGGAGGTTTGATGCTTTTATGCTGCATGACCATCGGGCTTGTCTTCCTCCTCGCGACGCTCGAGCACAGACCGGGCACTCGCCCTCGCGCGAATACTGCCGATTGATCAGCGGCCTGGCTGCATGAAGTAATCGAGGCCACCGCGTAAATCCTGCGAACAGGCCGGGCGCCCCTGCGAACCCACCGGCGCTGCCCGGAGAAACGCCGCCGCTCCGCGGCTTTCTCCCGAAGGGGGCGGCCGAAGCTCAGTGCCGGGCCTGCCGCTCGATCGACAGTCTGTCAACCACCGGAGTGGTACCCGCCACGCCACGGGCGGTGCGCAGCGCATCTTCCAGGTCCACGTCGTCGTAGACTATTCCGCTAAGGACCACGGCGCCGCCGCGGACCGATATGTCTATGTGTCGGTCATAGAGATAGGGCTCCGCATGCAGCGCCGCCGACACCCGCCCCTGCAGTTCTGCGTCTCGCAGATCCGATAGTCGGGGACCTGCCGAGACGCTGGCGCTCAATCGGGCATCCACGGTCGCTGCCACGGTCTGCGCATCGACCTGCGATATAAGCCCTCCGAGCATGAAGATCAGCGGAACCCAGCGTGCGCCGAGTGAGTTGATTGCTCGCGTGTTCATAGCCTTGTCTCCTTTTTGAACATGCATGACAGGTTGGGCGCGATTGATGTCGAGCGCATTTCTGCCATGACCCCCTCGGTTACGACTGAAACCCACCGTAAGAGGGTGATGGTGCTGCCAGCAAGGCCGACGATTGGGCCGATGAGCACACGGTCGTTACTGAAGCGCTGAAACGGTACCCTACGCCGCGCTCCGTTTTTATGAGCTCAGGCCGCGACGGATCAGTCTCGATCTTGCGTCGCAGCCGCAGTATTTGTACGTCGATGCAGCGGTCATAGACTTCTGTGCTGCGTAATCGAGACAGCTCGAGCAAGCGATCGCGGCTCAGAGCACGCTGCGGATGAGCAAGGAGGGCGGCGAGCAGCCCGAACTCACCATTGCTAATGCGCACGCGCTCGCCGGATGGTGACTTGAGTGTTTGCAGCGGCACATTGAGGGTCCAGCCGGCGAATTCATAAGCGCGCACTGGACGCTTGGGAAGCGGACCGCCCGCAGCTCTGCAGCGTCTCATGACGGCCCGAATCCTCGCGAGGAACTCGCGTGGACTGAACGGCTTGACCACATAATCGTCAGCACCCAGCTCCAGCCCCATTACACAGTCGGCCTCCTCTGCACGGGAAGTGACAATGATGATCGGTATCGGCGAGCTCTCCCGCAAGCGGCGTGCGAGCTGATGTCCGTCCTCGCCTCGCAACTTCAGTTCGAGGGCGACCAGATCGATCTGCCTCTCGCGCAGGACTTCCATCATCCGGTCGCCGCTCTCCGCGACCGTTACACGGAAGTCATTGAGTGCGAGGTAACTGGCCACCTGTGCTCTGGCTTCGGCGTCTACATCGACCACCAGCACGTGGCCGGAGACTGCCGATGGCAGCGCATGATCGTCGGCTGAAGTGGAGTTGTACTGCGGCATGCCGGTCACTTGCCGACGCCTGTTGGGCGAAGCTTAAAGATGGCGAGAGCATCTCCGTAGGGAAATGACAGCTGGAAGTTGCCTCCCGCCGCGACAGCGATATATTGCTCGCCATTTACCTGGTAGGTAATGGGAGGAGCATTGACACCCGCCCCCAGGTTGTACCGCCAAACACGATCGCCGCTGCGTGCGTTGAAGGCATCGAACCAGCCGTTGCCTTCGCCCATGAACACGAGATTGCCGGCCGTGGCCAGCGCGCCGCCGATCAGCGGCTGAGGCGCTTTGTACTGCCAGGCGATCTTGCCCGTTTCGACATTCACTGCGACGAAGGGGCCGTCCTGGACTCCACCGGCTGTGACATTCGTAAATGCGCTCCCCAGACGTATGAGCCCCGGAGCACTGGCCGCGGGCTTCGTCGTGAAATGCATCAACTGATTCATCGCGAGGATATAGAGGTAATGAGTATCCGGGGAATATGCGGGCGGGGACCATTCAGCGCCACCATTGGCGCCCGGCAGTATGTCGACGCCCTCGCTGGTCGGCATGGCGAACATGTTCTTCGACATCATTACGTACGGGTCGGACTTGCGGATAAGCGCACCGGTGCGCCGATCGATGATGAATACCCAGCCTACCTTGCCGGCTTCGGCCGCCGCCGGGATGGTTTCACCGTTTTGGTGGACGTCGAACAGGACGACGTTACTGACGGCGTCGTAATCCCAAACGTCGTGCTTCACCTCCTGGTAGTACCACTTGAGTTCTCCGCTGTGGACATCGAGAGCGACCACACTATCGGTATAGAGGTTGTCGCCGCCGCGAACTGTACCGTCCAAGTCCGGGTTGGGGTTACCGGTGCTGAAGATGACCAGACCCAGGTTCGTGTCGATCGCGGGGGTGGTCCATACCATACCACCGCCGCCCTGCCATGAGCCTCCCGAAAAGCTCTTTGGATCCGTAGCCATCCACCGCCAGCGCTGTTGTCCGGTATTGGCGTCGTATGCCGCCACGAAGCCTCTCAGCGCCCATTCGCCTCCGGCGCTGCCGACAATGATCATTCCGTCGTAAATCTGCGGCGCGAGGGTCTCCGAGTAGCCGTTTTGCGCACTGACGATGGCTGCATCCCATACGGTTTGACCATTGGTGGCGTCCAGCGCGAGCAAGTGATCATCGAGGGTCGCGACGTAAACCTTCCCGTAGCCCACCGCCACCCCGCGATTCACCGGCCCACAGCAGATTTGGAATTCACCGAGATTGTAAGTGACATCCCAGAGGCGCTCTCCAGTCGCCGCATTGACGGCCAGGATCACCATCTTGTGGTTGACGACCGGCGTCGTCAGGTACATGACTCCATTCGCGACGATCGGGGTCGCTTCGAAGCTCGCCGCCATGCCGGTTTGAACCAGCGCGACAAGGCTCAAGGAACCTATGTTGTCCGCCGTAATCTGCCTCAGCGGCGAATATCGCTGGTTGTCATAGGTCCGACCGTGCAACAGCCAATTATCGTCATCCGACGCCGCGTTCCGCATCATTGCGTCGTTTACGTTCACGTTCACCCCGGCAGGGATCGGTGTATAGACGTTGCGGGTCGGAGGCGCGGCGCGCACGATCTCGTCGGTGTTGGACCGCTTCTCGCCGCCATTCATTGCTGCCAGACTTACCTGACGCAGGGACCCGATGCTCAGCGGCCTTCCCCCACCGGAAACGCCGTTGCGCGCGATGATGAACGCGACCACATCGAGATACTGATCCTGCTTCAGACTGCCGGGCGCAGTCAGCGGCATCTGGCGACTGATAAAATCGTACAACTGCGCGGCTGTTCCCCCGCGATACGCCTCGGCAAACGTCGCCCCCGTCAGCGCCGTCCCCGAATTTCCCTGCAAGTTCCCGCCGTGACATTGTGCACAGTACTGTGCATAGACCACCGCTCCACTTGAGACTTGCGCATGCGTTTGAGTCTGCTTTGATTGAGCTCCAGCGGCGCACGCCGCACTGAGGCCGATTACGAGCAAAGTGAATCGCATTGCAGTCAACTCCTTATGTGCGCGCCTCAGCGCCCGCTTTTCAGCTGAGCAGCAGCGCCGAGCGGCGCAGCCCGCCCAGTCCCTGCATGTTGGATGGCGAGGGTAGGGGGTCTGTGGCACGCGGCGCCTTCGCGCGCTTGACTTGATTTGCCAATTATTGCGGGCCCCTGACCCGCCGCGATTTCCCGCACCCCAAATCACGCAACCTGCATCAAGGGCGCGCAAGCCGTCGGTTGGAGGACCGCGCTACCGTTCGTGAAGCGGCACAATTCTAGGGGTGATCAACATGAACCACATTATCGTCGGCACGCGCGCTTCCAAGAGGACGCGTGTGATCTTGAGCAACGATGGCATGGATCTCTGGCAGGTGCGCTGCGTCCAGGGATATATAGCTGTTCACCTTCACCGGAGGATCCGCACCGAGGACATTGCCAGGGCGGCGCAATCTGACCGCCGAACACTAACTCGCGTATTCATGATGCGCTTCGGTCACACACCCTGTCAGTACGTCAGGCGCATGCGCATCGCCCGCGCCCAGGTACTCATGACTTCATCCAGCACTCCCCTTCGGGAAATTGCCCGCGAATGCGGATTTGCCAACCTGTCTCACCTGAGCCAGTGCTTCCGCAAGATAGTGGGAACGGCACCCGCTGCTTGGCGCGCACGGCATCAGCCGCGCGCATTCTCAACAAGTGTCGGACGCAAATCGCCTGACCCGTCAGGGCCCTGAGTCGATGCTCGGTGGGCGCCGTCACGGCAGCCGACCTCGGGGCCGTGTAGAGCGCGGTTACCGGGGCGCAAAATTGGTAGCCTTATCATTGTAGGCGAGGTAGCGCGTAAGCCGCTCCCGATTCGCGGGCTCTTCGTCTTGGGACGAGTTCAGCAAAACGATCCCGCTCGTGGCTGGGCTGCCTTTGCAGGGCGATTGGTCTGACCGCCAACATCGAGCCGGCGAGCGAGCCGCAACCCCGAGGCAAACGGCCACGCGAATTGCGCGGACTCCCCAGATTTTGGCACGCATCGGCTCCGGCAACCGGAAGCACGGCGCCATTGTCCCGCTCACTTGCGCCGGTTGCCATGGTGAGCACGTTGTCAACTCCGTCGCCCTGTTTCCGACTCTGACCGGCATGAACCCCGGGGTGATCTACAAACAACTGGACGATTTCCGTTCGAACAGGCGACTTTTGGGGGCCATGAACGCCATCGCTTCTGTGTTGAGCGAGCAGGACTCCGTCCACGTCGCCGTACATTTGGCCCAGGAACCGCATGGACTGCTGCCGATCGCTAGTGAAGGCGCTCCGGAGAGCGGCCGCAGTCTGCGGCAAAAGGCGCCAAGTATACGGCTGGTATTTGCCGGCGATCCGGAACGTGGAATACCGCCCTGCGCCGCGTGTCATGACCCGATGCGCAGAAGCTCGGCGCGCCGTTGCGAGGCCAGCATCCCTAGTATATCGAAGAGCAACTCGGGGCATTCGCTCAAGGCATGCGGCGAAATCACATCAACGAGCAGATGCGCGTAATTGCGCGCGAACTAACCTCCGAGGAAATGCATGCGCTCGCTCTCTATTACGGCAAGTTGGCCTCCCACAACTTGACTCAGAGGTGGCCTCGATCTTTCGACGCCGTGCCTGAATCGCCGCGAAATGCACCCCCTTTGAATCAGGTGCTGTTCCTCCGACGATAGGCACTCGGAGTCAGGCCCGTGGCTCTACGAAACGCTGTACAGAAGGCACTCGAGTCGTTATATCCGACACTGACACCAACGTCAGTCACCGAGGCTGCATGTGTTGCGAGCAATGTCTTGGCGCGCTCGATGCGCTGGTTCAATTGATAGCGTTGTGGCGGCCTCCCAAAGGATTGACGGAAGGCGCGACAGAAATAGCTGGGACTAAGACCCACCATCTGGGAAAGTATGCCAAGCGATATGGGCTCTTCAAGATGCTGCTCGATATAGGCGATGGTCTTCCGTCGCTGCCAGGCGGCGAGCCCTCCCTTGACAGGAGCTTCGACGCTGCGCCCGGCCTCGTTTGTCCGCATTAGTTCATGTACCAATACGGCGCCCAGAGCCTCCAGGTAGGGTCGATGATCCGATCGGCTGGACTCAAGCAGTGTCGCCATCTTCAAGGCCGTCTCCATCAACGCATCATCTTTGAAAAATAGCCGAGGCATCATCGATGAATTGAGAGATTCCAATCCAGGAGTCATCGCAAGGCGAATTGGATCAAGATAGATATGGACCGAGCGCGAGAGAATGCGCGGCTCATGCCAATCGTGGTACGTATAGCCTGCGGGCACCAACACCATATTTCGGGTGCAATCGAGCATCGTTGATGGTGATAGACCATCGATGACGGTGCAGCCTGCATGTCGCGCGCTGCGCTCGTGGACCACTAACAGGTGCTGAGCTGCCCGATAGCGGCACTCGATTTTGCCGCGGCGCCTAGCCTGTAGGATCTCGATTGTCATGCCGGAGCCGCTCTCTCTTTGGCGGCGGACGGCGTCGAGTGGTGATATTTGCACGAAATGCTCTTCGGGCTGAGGCACGGCTCGATAAGCGCCCCGGCGTGAGGCAGTGAGACTGCCCTGGCCTTGGGCTTCCAAGAGTCGGTGTCCTTGTTCGGCAACGGAAGCCGAATCTTGCATCACTGAGCTGCTCCTTCAGGGCTGTCGGACTTTCATCGGATTGACCGGCGGCGTTTCGAGCTGCGCCGTTGGTCTCATGGGCGCGCTCGCAATGAGAGCAGCTTGTGCCGATCGACGTGGGTTAGGAAAGTGAGGTGGCGTTAATGGGCGTTAATTCGAGCGCTCACATTTCGATGTTGCTACTCCGCCGTGCGCGTCGTGGCTCGTCAGGCTTCTGTGCACCTACCCGTCGTTAAGCGGTGCTAACTGGCGTTAACTGCCCTAGGCGGGCAATTGATCCCGGCGGTTGGACCGTCCTAAGCTCATGCCGGGCGGGATCCAATAGAGGCTCGGAGCTTCGCGCGCACATGCTTAGAGTGGAAGATCCTCGGGGTAGCGGAGGCCGCTGGTGAGCTTACTCGACGATGCACTACAGGCGAGTGGGGGTCTGGACCGCTGGCGACGAATGCGACGATTCACCCTTCATATGTCGATCAGCGGACCGCTCTGCTCTGCACGTTGTGCTACGGCGCGGTTGAAGGAGCTTGCAGTCAATGGAAACACACAGGTCCAAGCGCTGGAGATCACTGGCTTCGCACAAGCACACCTTAGAGCTCTGTATCGGCCGGGTTGGGTCGCATTGGAAGGGCAAGACGCCCGATGCCTGATTGAGCGTCGGGGCGTGCCCGCAGAGTTCCATCAGGCACTTCAATCGACGAGCTGGGATGAGTTACATCTTGCACACTACTGCGGCTGTCTGGTCTGGAATCACATCGTAACTCCGTTCATCCTCGCGGATCCGGATTTCCAGACGATGGAAGTTCGCAGCAGCCTTGCGCGCGGCGATGGCCTGCGTGCACTCAGAATAGTGACCCCCGCGCGTGTAGTCACGCATGCGAGCACGCAGACCCTTTATTTTGACCGGGAAGGCTTCTTGAGGAGACGAGATTACAGGGCACCACACGACGACCACACGCAAGTTGCTCAAGTGTATTCGGGGCATCAGCGCTTCTCGGGGATTCTGGTACCAACCCTGTGTCGACTGCTGAGTATTGGGGCGAAGGGCGTCCCCATCGCGAAGCCGTCGCTGGTAGACTTTGAGATCTTCGATGCTCGGTTTGAGTGAGAGCTGCCATTGAATGTGTAAAGCGCGCATCCGTTGCGCACCGCACATTTGTCGCGTGTAGGATATCTCTGACAATTGACGGCACGCAATAGTCATCGTATGGGCACTAATTGGTGGACGGTATCCGTTCCCGCATGAGGTGGGCCTCGAGCAAAGGAGAACTTTCCCGTCTCTTCTAGGCGTCAGGCAGGGTGTCAGTGACAACACATGCGGATCCGCGTGACCCTCGTCGAAGCCGTGAGATTGAAGAGCACGGCGGCTCGCCTCGTACCCTGGAGCAGCGCGGCGGCCCGCCATCACAGCGAGAGACGATAGCTTCGTTTGGCCCGTTCCGCCTTCGTACCACTGAGCGCGTCCTCGAGAAACATGGCAGGCCCCTCAAGATCGGTAGTCGTGCCCTCGACATTCTCATCACCCTAGTCCAGCACGCACCGGAAGTGGTCAGCAAGCGCGACCTCATCCGGTGTGTCTGGGGACAATTGGTCGTCCACGAAGTGAGCCTTCGTGTACATGTCACCGCCCTTCGCAAGCAACTCGATGACGAGAATTCCTCTTTCAGCTACATCATCAATATACCCGGCCGCGGCTATTGCTTCGCCGGGGCGGTGGCTTGGACGGGCGAAGCGACGCCGACGAGGCCGCGTACGGCTGCGCCGCAGCAGCTTCCTCGGGCGCCGCTCCTAATGGTGGGACGTGATGACGTCGTCAGGGATCTCGCCGCCCTGCTGAGCAGACAACGCTTTGTGTCGATCGTCGGGGCCGGCGGGATAGGCAAGACCAGCGTGGCCCTCACATTGGCGCATCGAATGTCGCCCGAATTTTCGGGTGCGGTTTACTTCTTCGATCTCGCGGCGGTCGAGGATCCACGGGTGCTCCCGAGTTTGCTGGCATCTCAATTGGGTCTTGTCTCAGTTTCTGACCAGTCGTTAACACTTGCCCTGACGTTTCTGCGCGATCAGCGAGTGATGCTCGTATTCGATAGCTGCGAGCGCATCATCGAGCACATCGCGGCCATGGCCGAGAACATATTTCGCGAGGCGCCGCAGGTTCACATTCTGGTGACCAGCCGTGAGGCGCTCCGTGCCGAGGGCGAGCATGTCCATCATTTGCCGCCGCTTGAGTGCCCGCCTTCCTCAGTAGACTCACTGACGGCCGCTCAAGCGCTCGACTATGCCGCCGTACAGCTGTTCGTCAAACAGGTCGCCAATAACGCCCATGCATTCGAACTGACCGACGCCGATGCTCCGATCGTGGCCGAGATCTGTCGCAGATTGGATGGCATCGCTCTCGCCCTCGAACTCGCCGCCTCACGCGTTGCGGCACACGGAGTCCAAGGCACGGCGTCATTGCTTGACAAACAGTTCAGGTTGCTCTGGCGCGGCCGCCGCACTGCGCTGCCGAGACATCAAACGCTGAGCGCAACGCTCGACTGGAGCTACAATCTGCTATCCCAGACCGAGCAACTGATTTTGCGCCGGCTGGCAGTGTTCGTCGGGGGCTTCTCCCTCGAGGCGGCGCTCGAAGTCGCCGCGGAAGGCCTCGATCCCGCTCAACTCAGCGAAACGATCGCGACGCTCGTAGACAAGTCGCTATTGACCTCCGATGGCACGGCTGTAATGCGCTATCGGCTCCTCGACACCACCCGGTCGTACGCCTGGCAAAAGCTCGCAGAAGCCGCGGAAGATCGCAAAATCCTGCGACTCCACTGCCAGTACCTGGTTCGCGCGCTGGAGCAATTTGGATCTACGATCTGGGCGCTACCTAGCCCCGAAAGCATGCATTTCTTCGGCTTGAACCTCGGCAACTTACGTGCTGCGCTCGAATGGAGCTTTTCTCAGAGGGATACTCAGCTCGGAGCGAAGCTGGTCGGTGTTTCAGCTTGCCTTTTCCTGCAGGCGGGTATCTTGCATGAGTGCGTGGCTTGGACAGAGCGCGCCATTGAATCTCTGGGCACGCTTGGCGCGGGCACACCTCTTGAGTTGGAGCTTCTCGTATGTTTTGCGTCGTCGCTCATGATTACGAAGGGCAATATTCCCGCAGCACATATCGCACTCACCCGCGCATTGGACATTACCGAAAAACTCAAGGCCGCGGCACCGATGCAGCTGTGTCTGCTCCAAGCGCTGTATAAGTGGCAAATTCGAAGTGGTGACTTTCACGGCTTAAGGGAGCTCACAAGTCGGATCGCAACCGTCGCCAAGCAAATTTCCGATCCCTTGGCTGACGCTATCGCGCATGGCACCTATGCCGTTACCTGCTACTTCACCGGCGACAACCACGAAGTTCTCGAGCACGCGCGAATTGCGCTTGTCCACCCGGATACTCACCTGTCGAAACTGAACTTGACCAGCTTCGGCCAGTTGCACGGGATAAGGTCCATCCTGGCGCGGAACTTATGGGCACTCGGATATCCCGAGCAGGCGATGGCCACAGCTGAAGAAGCGGTCCAGGAGGCAGACGATCTGAATCATCCTCATCCTCTGTGCTACGTACTCATGTCCTGTGTGATGGTTCCCCTCGAGACCGGAGATTGGCAGAGAGCCGAAGAGTGGATCCAGCGCGTGTCGGTCATTGCAACCAAACACCACCTCGCTAGCTACAGCAGGGCGTGCGTCGGATGGCAAGGCCGCCTAGCAGTCTCTCGCGGCGACCTGTCGAGGGGAATTGCCTTGCTGCGGACATCCATGGCGGCTCTGCATGAAGACGGGTACGAACTCTATCGACCGCAGCTTGCCGTGGCACTCGCGGAAGGGCTCGCCAAGTGCGGCCAGCGCGAGCTTGCGTACAGCACGATCTGCGACGAGCTTTGCTGGGCCGAAACGCGTGGCCGCACGCTTCACTTCATCAACCTGCTGCGCGCGAAGGGCGAGATCCTGATGTCACTGTCACACCGAAATGCGACTGAGGCCGAGAAATGCCTGCAGGAATCGCTTCGTCTGGCGCAACAGCGAGGGCTGCTTGCCCTGGAGCTGCGGGTCGCCATCTGCCTTGCGAGGCTGCGGGCCGACCGAGGCGGACGAAGAGAAGCGCTCGAGCTCCTCGAGCCGGTTCTTGGTCGATTTTCCGAGGGTTTCCGGACACGGGATCTCGTTGTGGCGACCACTCTTTTGCAGCAGCTGCGATCCTAACCAGCAAGGATCGGGGTCTGCGGCGCCAATGTAGAAGAATGTGCGTAATCGCGCGCAAGCTGAGGAGATCTGCGCGGAGTATTGTTTATCCCGATGATCGAAGACGCTGGCGCGGCCATGGAGAATAGGCGATATCAAGCATGGCAGCGGCCGCGGCGTTGCGACTGCCAGCCCCTTTCACCGGGCGCCACCTCCCCGGCGCAATGTTTCACACGTAACCTAAATTTGACGTCCTGCAATCTCCGCAACATTGCGAAAAGAGATGCTAAGTAGTAGCGACCATTCCAATGCCGATGAACAGCATCCCAACGATCATGACGGCCATCACCCATTGAAGAGCCCAGCCAAGTCAACCCATGTCCTTCTGTACTCGCGTCCGGGTCGTGATGCCCCTCATCGGCTGCGCCGCTCTGTTTCACGCCTGGGTATATCGGGACGGCGTATTTCGGAGCATGGCTTCGTGGTCATCCGGCGAGGCTGCCGAGCGTTGAGTGCACCGATCGCCCGTTTTCGAAACTGCTAGAAAGGAGAAACATCGTGGAGAAGAATCAACCGGAAGATCTGGTGCGCCGCCGGCAGGCGCCGCTGACTACCCCGACGGATCTGGGCACCGAGGCGTCCAAGAATATCGCCGCGGGAATGAACGCAATACTCGCGGATGTCTTCGCGCTCTACCTTAAGACCAAGAATTTTCATTGGCATATGAGCGGACCGCATTTCCGTGATTATCATTTGCTGCTCGATGAGCAGGCGGAGCAGCTGTACGCCATGACCGATCCCATTGCCGAACGAATCAGGAAGACCGGCGGGTCGACGCTGCGCTCGATCGGACACATTGCGCGTATTCAACGGATCGAAGATAACGATGCCGACTTCGTCGACCCGCCCGACATGCTCGCCGAACTGCGCGAGGACAATATCGCCATGGCGGTCCGACTTCGAGAGGTCCACGAGATGGTCGATGAGCTTCGCGATGTTGCAACCGCAAGTCTGATCGAGAACTGGATCGATGAGGCCGAACGCCGGACATGGTTCTTGTTCGAAATCAGTCGGAACGTCTCGTAACCCAGACAGGGATTTTGGCTGGACCTCGGGCCTCTCAGGGCGGGACGGCAGCGGGCATTCCACGCGAAATCGGCGGCCGCCGCGAGCGTTGCAACGGCAATCTCGCCGACTTCTGTGGAGCATCCATGTTTAGACGGATGATCTTTAGAAGACACTGCCCAGAAGTTGGATCACCTCGAAGTCCTTGGCGAGATCCTCGCGCCCTCGGTTGATGACCGCGCTTGCCGATGGAGGTACGGTGAGCGGCCACTTCACCTCGAAATGGCGGGAAGGGTGTCAGGGGCGGCACCCGGGAGAGACTCTCGTGCGGACGCTCCTCCGCAGGCGAGGGCGGCAGCCCGCGCCTCGGTATGGTACCAATCCACGAATCGGCGCGTATATTCCTCGGCTTCTGCCGAGTAGGGGCCCGGTCGATAGCCAATGCTGTTGACACCGCGCTGGTTATTCTCGGCGAGTTCGCGATCCTGCGCATTGGTTTTCGTCCAGGCCTCAATGAGGTCCTCGACGCGGTAGTCCACGCCCTCAACCGCCTCCCGAGGCACGAGCCATTTCGACACGATATGCGTCTCGAGCGGCGCGACTGGTATGACAAAGAACATGAACACATAATCGACGAGCGCGTGTCCAAACGCCGTCGGCTCCGTCGCCCATCGATATCCCCCGAGCTCTTTCTCGTCTGAGTCGATTAAGCGTTGTTTGACGAGCGGCTTGCCATCCATGGAAATGGTCTCGACGCCTGCATTCAGGGGATAGAACCCGGACTGCCACCAGCTGCCCTCTTGTGACTTGGTCGGGAGTCCGAGCGATGCCAAGCGTTCGAAGTAGTGCTTAACGTGAGCATGGTCGCCGAATGAAAAACCTTGTCCGATCGCGACCGGGAAGGTGCGTCTCAACTCGGGGTGCCCCGTGGCACAGTGATAACACTCGCGCGCATTCTCCATTGCGAGCTTCCAGTTCGCCCGCTCCACGATGACGCTCTCGTATGCCAATCGGGTCTCGCGGAGTCGATACCGATGCAGGAGCGGCTCAACGGCCGTCGCAAAGGGTGAAAAATCAGGTGCATCCGCCGACAGCGCGACATAGATGCATCCGGCCAGGAGGCGCACCGAGATCGGAGTGAGGCCGTGCTCCTCGCCGCGAAATCCAGAGCCCATGCGGGAGGCGCCGATCAGGCGCCCGTCGAGGTCGTAGGTCCACTTGTGATAGGGACAAATGAGTCGGCTGCTGCGCCCGCGGCCGTCGGCGCAAATCATCGATCCGCGATGGCGGCAGGTGTTATGAAAACCTCGGATGACCCCATCGCGTCCGCGTACGAGCAAAATCGGGCTACTGCCGATGGTGATCGCGAGATAGGACCCCGCTTCGGGCAATTCCACTTCGAAACCGATCATGAGCCAGCTGCGCGGTAAGAGCTGCTCTACCTCAAATTCGAACACATCCTGATCGCGATACAAGGCACGCGGCAAGGAGTGATCGGGCTTCACCTGGTCGAGGAGCGCCAAAATCCTATTACGATCGTACATACATAGATCACGGATGCTCGAGAGCTGAGGGCTCAACGGGTCGTTGTCGGTTTCGATCCTATCCTCGGTCCGAATGGTGAGCAACTCCGCTTCACTCTACGTGTCGGGGGATTCCCCTGTCGTGGGGTGACGTCGCGCCAGCTCGATCGGTGCTGCCGAAGAGAAGAATCAGGGTGCCACCGACATACCCAGTGTTGTTGATGATCGAGAAGACCAAGCCACCACTTCGATGGCCCTCCTCCAGTTCACTCAAATGCCTCGTCGTGCTTGAGCCATCAGTCCGCACGATGCTCATGGCGCGAACCATGTCAGGTCTGCGGGGGCCTGTATGATGTTACTAGGGGAATAGCCCCCGCCGCGTGGACTTGGACGCCCTTGGGCTTGCAGACCGGAGACCGAACGGAACTCTATGAACGATGAGATCGAGATCAGCAAACGTCCCACGAAGGGAACCAGTGTTGCAGCGCACAGCCAGGAGGCGCCTAGCGAATCCTCGCTGAATTTAACGCAAAGAAAAATCCGCCTGGGCTTCGCATTCGCTCTGACCTGCCTCGGCGTCGTCGGCATCATCTCTTACGTGAGCGTCGTGCGCTTGAGTGAGCACTCGGCCTGGGTCAAGCACACTCAGGACGTTCTCGGCAGCTTGGAGATGCTCATGACCGGTCTCACCGAAGCGGAGAGTGCGGAACGCGGACTCGTCATCACGGGAGACGATGCCTATTGGGACCCTTTTCGGCGCGCTTCGGAAGCTCTCGACCTGAATTTGAGGCATCTGCGAGCGCTCACCGCCGACAATGCAGTCCAGGGCTTGCGTCTCAATCAGATGGAGCCGCTCATCGCTGAGCGAATCTCCAACTTGCGCGCCATCATTGATCTTAGAAAAACCCAAGGCTTTGCCGCGGCACAAGGCGAGATTCTCGCCGGGAAGGGGAAGCAATTTCATGACCAGATTCGAGCGCTCATTGACGAGATGAAGGGTACCGAGGACGCCTTGCTCGAGCAGCGTGAGCGCAAGGTCGCTGAGAGCTCCAACGTTACGCGAACGGTCATCATCGGTGGCAGCCTCCTGGCCTTAGCACTCGTAGGCTTTGCGCTCCTAGCGATTCGTCGAGACTTTGCCGGCCGCGCCCGAGCAGAGAGCGCGCTGCGAGAGGCCAATGATCTCCTGGAAAGGCGGGTCCAGGAGCGTACCGCCGAACTCTCCCAGCTGGCCTCGATCGTCGAATCCTCGGATGATGCGATTGCGAGTAAGACCCTCGACGGGATCATCACCAGCTGGAACT
>Ga0070734_10001188_pt1 | contig 40430 bp, 36 predicted proteins | sample Coa_R1_8_FD_66444 | JGI IMG/M metagenome (GOLD analysis project Ga0070734, IMG submission 66444) | Surface soil microbial communities from Centralia Pennsylvania, which are recovering from an underground coalmine fire - Coalmine... | ecosystem: Environmental > Terrestrial > Soil > Unclassified ...
TCCCGAATCGCAGTGGTCCACCATTCAGCTCTACTGCTTCGGCTGCCACAACGAGGGCGTTGCCGCCGGTAATCTCTTTTTGGACCAGCTTAGCGCCGAGTCCGTGCCCCAACACCCCGAGATCTTCGAGAAAGTCGTGCGCAAATTGCGCGGGCGCCAGATGCCGCCGCCCGGCATGCTGCAGCCCTCGCAGCAGGAAGTCGATGCGCTGATTGGCTGGCTCGAGAGCACGCTCGACAAAAGCGGCAAGGCGCACCTCGCGGGCCGCGTTCCCGTCCAGCGCTTGAACCGTACCGAGTATGCCAACGCGGTGCAGGACCTTCTGGCTGTGGAGATCGATCCCGCGAAGTACCTGCCGGCCGACATCGCGGTCGAAGGCTTCAGCAACATCGCTGCGGCGTTGACCGTGTCGCCCGCCTTCCTGGAGCAGTACGTCAATGTCGCGCGGGTCGTGTCGCGCATGGCCGTCGGCAAGCCGGAGCCAGAGGTCGTCAAAGCCTCTTTCCCGCCCCCCGCTACCGGCGACCAGGATGGCTACGTGGACGGCATGCCGCTCGGTACGCGGGGCGGCACGCGGTTCGAGTACACCTTCCCGGCCGACGGGGAGTACCGCTTCACCATCACTGACCTCGATTTCGGGCTCTACCCACGCGGGGTCGAGAACGAGACAACGGTGGTGGTGCTGATCGATCGCAAGGAAGTCTTCCGGCAAAAGGTCGGCGGTGAGGCGGATCGCGAGTTCGTGGATCGCGGCGGTGGCGCACCCGCGGGAGCCAAGCTCATGCAGCGGTTCGCCAATATCCCCGTGCAGGTGACGGCCGGTCTGCACGAAGTCGTCGTGACATTCGTCGAGCGCTCCCGCGTGGCAACCGACGACCTGATTGCGGGCGGCACCCAGTATTCTGGGTTTGGTTTCAAGGGTTATCTGCGCCTGCCGCGCGTGGTCGGGTCCATACAGGTCGTGGGGCCGTACGCGGCCACGGGCCCCACGCGCACACCCAGCCGGGAGAAGTTATTCATCTGCAAGCCCGAAGTCCCCGAGCAAGAACGCGCCTGCGCCGAGCGCATCACTGCCGACCTCGCAGGGCGTGCCTTCCGCAGGCCCATCACCAAGGAAGACATCGGCAGGCTGATGGCCTTCTACGACGTCGGCCGTGAAGGCCCTGGCGGATTCAACGCCGGGATCGAACAGATGGTGACTGCGGTTCTGGTGAGCCCGGATTTTCTCTATCGCGGAATCGCCCGGCCGCAGAAAGACGCGAAATTCTATGCGCTGAGCGATCTGGAGCTGGCTTCGCGTCTGTCTTTCTTCTTGTGGAAGCGGGCCCCCGACGATGAGCTGCTCAAGCTTGCGAACAAGGGCGAACTGCGGCGTCCCGGCGTGCTGGACGCCCAGGTGCGGCGTATGCTGGCCGCTCCGCAGGCCGAGACGCTCGTGACGGATTTCGCGCTCCGCTGGCTCGACCTCCTTGAGGTCGACAAATTCGATTGGGATAAACAAATCTTCCCCGAATTCAGCGCCGAGCTGCGCCAGGATTTCGCGACCGAAATCGACCTCTTCCTGCGGAGCATCCTGCTTGAAGACAAGAACGTGGAGGAGCTGTTAACGGCCGACTATACCTTCCTCAATGAAAGGCTGGCGAAACACTACGGCATCACAACGGTGCACGGCGCGCAGTTCCGCCGCGTCCACCTAGAGGACGAGAATCGCTACGGCCTTCTCGGCAAGGGCGCCGTGCTGTTGCACACGTCCTATGGCAACAGGACTTCGCCGGTGGTGCGTGGCGCCTGGGTTCTCGACAAACTCCGCGGCACGCCGCCAGCGCCGCCGCCGCCGAATGTGGTGACGGATCTGAGCACGCCGCCGGGCGCGCAGCCGAAGACCATGCGCGCGATGCTCGAGCAGCATCGCGCCAATCCGACCTGCAACATGTGCCACGGTGTGATCGAACCCCATGGACTGCCGCTGGAGCGCTTCACCGTCACCGGGCAGTGGCGCGATGTCGATTGGCAGGCCAATGCGCCCATCGATTCGAAGGTGACAATGCCGGACGGCACGGAAATCGAAGGTCCGGCAGACCTGCGCCGCGCCCTGTTGAGCCGCCGCGGCCAGTTCGTCCAGGCGCTGACGCAGAAGCTCATGATGTACGCGCTCGGCCGGGAGATCGAGCCTTATGACATGCCGCAGGTACGGGCGATTGTGCGCGCGGCGGCCAAGAATGATTACCGGTTCTCGTCGCTCGTGGCGGGGATTGTATCGAGTGACGCATTCCGCATGCAGGCGCAGGAGGAGTGAAGATCATGTATTTGACCAGAAAGCATCTTTCTCGCAGGACCCTGCTCAGGGGTGCGGGCGTCTCCGTCGGATTGCCGTTGCTCGATGCAATGATCCCGGCCGGAACCGCGCTCGCCAAGACCGACGCCGCGCCGAAGCTGCGGGCGGGCTTCTTCTATATTCCCCACGGCGCGGTCATGTCGAACACGAAGCATGGCAAGGCCATGGATCGCTGGACCCCCAGCGGTGCCGGCGCGGATTTCAAACTCAGCCATATTCTCGAGCCGCTCGAGAAGTACAAACACGCCGTGATTTCGTTCTCCAATCTCGAGAACAAGGCCAGCGTCGCCTCCGTGCACAAGTACAACCCGGCGACGTGGCTCAGCGGTGTCAAGCCCGATCTCAAAGCGCCCGGTCCCAGCATGTCTGCGACGATCGACCAGATCATTGCCGGACGCATCGGTCAGGAGACAGCGCTGCCATCGATGGAGGTCTGCTCGGAAGGTGAAACTCAGGCGGTCGCGTGCGAGGCTGGCTTCGGCTGCCTCTACAGCTCGACGTTGTCGTACCGGGATGCACACTCGCCCTTGCCGATGGAGTCCAACCCGCGCAAAGTCTTCGCACAGTTGTTCGGTGAAGGCGCTACAGCGGAAGAGCGCGTGGCCATAGTCAGGCAGAAACGGAGCATCCTTGATTTCATCACCGAGCGTACCCGGGCGCTCCAACAGGAACTGGGCCCGGGCGATAAAGTGCTCCTCGACGGCTACCTGGACACGGTGCGAGAGATCGAACGGCGCGTTCAGCTTGCGCAGAACCGCGATCTGTCGGGCGTGGAGGCGCCCGAGATACCTGTGGCCGAGCAGGATTTGGCGATCGATAAGGAGGTGCGGTTGTTGTTCGATCTGATCGCGGTTGCGTATCAGGCCGATCTCACGCGCGTGGCCTCCTACATCATGATCGGCGAAGGCACGAACCGGACCTATAATCACATCGGCGTGCCGGACTCCTTCCATCCGCTGTCACATCATGCCGATTATGTCGATCGGCTTGAAAAGCTGGTCAAGATTCAGCGCTATCACATGGAGCGGTTTGCGGATTTCGTCGCGAAACTCGCCGCCACACCCGACGGCGAAGGCACGCTCTTGGATAACTCCATGTTGCTGTACGGCTCCAACATGTCCAACAGCAACCTGCACAGCAATTATCCGTTGCCGAACATCCTGGTCGGCGGCGGCGCCGGCTCGCTCAAGGGAGGACGGCAGATCGAGCTGCCCGAACGCACGACGATTTCCAATCTGCACCTCACGCTGCTGAACAAGGCGGGTTTGGAGATGAAGAGCTTTGGGGACAGCACCGGCGAGATCGCCGGTGTCTGAGCGCGCGGGGGGACCAGCCATGAACCGCAGGGCAATACTGAAAGGTGCGTTAGGCGGCGTCCTGGGTCTGACCCTGCCGCCTTTCGCACGCTCCGCTTTCTCCCAGGAAAGCCCCGCTGTCGTCCCGGTGAGCGACGGTTTCGTGATGCTCACCGGCGCCGGCGGTAATATCCTGGTGCGGACGGCAAGCACCGGTCAGGTGCTGGTGGACAGTGGCGCTGCCGCGTTCACCGACGCGGTACTTGCGCGCCTGCGCGAGCTGCCGGGCGCAGGCCATGTGACAACGGTATTCAACACGCACTGGCACCGGGAGCAGGTCGGCGGAAACCTAGCCTTCGGGCGGTCGGAGGCAACGATCATCGCTCACGAAAAGACCCGGGCGCATCTGGCCACGGACTATTACTTGTTTGACGAGGACCGGTACGAGAAAGCGCTGCCCGCACCGGCTCACCCGACCGTGATCTTTTTTACGGGCGACCAGACCCTCGCCGGCAAGGAGCGCATCGAGTACGGCCACCTGCTCGAGGCCCACACCGACGGCGATATCTACGTATTCTTCCGGGACGCGAACGTGCTGGCCGCGGGTGATGCCATCTCGCCGCTCAAGGATCCCGTGCTTGACTGGTTTGGCGGCGGCTGGCTGGGCGGGCGCGTCGATGCGCAGGAAAAACTCCTGAAACTCAGCGATGAGAAGACGCGGATCGTGCCGAGCTACGGTCCGGTGGTGGGCCGCGCCGAGCTACAGGCTGAGTTCGACATGACACGCGTGCTCTTCGATCGCATGCTTGATCTCGTCAGGAAGGGCATGAGCGCACAAGACATGCTCGATGCGGGACTGATGAAGGATCTGTCTCGGACCTTCCGCGACCCGTTCAGGTTCGCCTATGACGCCTATAAGGGCTATTGGGCGCATCACAATTCTCTCGCACCGGATGTGCTCTGATGGACATCGTCATGAAACGTGCCATTTTCGCAGTCCTTTTTTGCCTCGCGGCGGCCAGCCCGGCTGCCGCCGTCGATGACACCCTCGCCGGCTTGATCCAGGCCGGTAATCGGGACGCTGCGCTCAAGAGGATTGCCGCGGGCGCGGATGTGAACGCAGCCCAGGGAGACGGTACAACGCCGCTGCACTGGGCGGTCTACAAGATCGACGCTGATCTTGCCCGCGCGCTGCTTGAGCGCGGGGCGAAGCCCGATGTCATCAACAATTACGGCTCGAGCCCTTTGGCGGAGGCGGTGAAGGTTGCCAACGCTCGCCTGGTCGAAATGCTGCTTGATGCAGGCAGCAACGTGGAGGTGCCGAACCAAGAGGGCCAGACGGCCCTTATGCTGGCCGCGCGCGCGGGATCCCTGGAGGTTGCCGAACTGCTGGTGCGCCACGGCGCCAACGTCAATGCACGGGAAAAATGGCGCGGCCAGACGGCGCTGATGTGGGCGGCGGACGCACGCTCCCCCGAGCTGACGCGGTTTCTCATCGACCATAAGGCGGACGTCAATGCCCGCGCACTGGCCAACGACTGGCCGACCCAGTTGACCGGCGAGCCGCGCAATCAGTATCGCCCGACCGGCGGCCTGACACCGCTGCTCTATGCGGCGCGCTCGGGATGTACGGATTGCGCGCAAGCGCTGCTGGACGCCGGCGCAGATCCCAACCAGCCAAACCCCGACGGTGTGACGCCGCTGATGGTGGCCATCGACAATTTCGCATTCGACACCGCAAAGCTCCTGTTCGAGCGCGGCGCCAATCCGCATCTGTGGGATTGGTGGGGCCGCACCGCGCTGTACACGGCGATCGACATGAATACGTATAGTCTGGATGCTTACGCAGAACGCACCGGGCCGCCCATCGTGACGACGAAGACCACCGCGCTCGAACTCGCACGACTGTTTCTCGCCGCCGGCGTCAACCCCAATACTCAGTTGAACATGCATCGGCCCGGGCGCGGCGGCAATTCCGGCCGCTTCGCCGACGAGATCATAACCACCGGTGCCACGCCCATGTTGCGCGCCGCCGGAGGAGGAGACGCCGAGGCGGTGCGGCTGTTGCTGGAATACGGAGGGCGTGTCGACGTGCCCAACGTGATGGGCGTGACGCCGCTGATGGCCGCCGCGGGGCTGGGCATGGAATTCAGCCCGCGCTTCAATCCCAACGCCAATGATGCGCAGGATCGCTCGATCGCGACGCTCGAAATCCTGTTGGCGGCCGGCGCCGATGTGAACGCGCGGATCACCGACGTCAAGAGCCGGACCGCGCGCATGGGGCGTGGCAGCACGCTGCCGGAGCGGGGCGGGCAGAGCGCGTTATTCGGCGCGGTGCAATGGGGTTGGCCCCGCGTGGCTCAGTATCTGATCGATCACGGCGCGGAAGTGGCCATCGTGGACGACCGCCGCGTGTCGCCGCTCGACGCCGCTTTGGGGCGGGCCGGCAGCGCGGACAATCACCCCTCCGCCGAAGTCGCCAAGATACTCCAGACGGCAATCGGCCAGTAGACTGTAGGATCGACGGTGACTCTTGACCGTTATGCCGATATCGGCATAGCGGTCACAATGGCGTGGCCCGGATTATGCCGAACCGGATGTGAGGGGTCGCGAAGGTCCCGGACATTTCCGCAAGCTACGCGGGGTAACCAGAGAAATTCGAGAACGGCGAGCCCTGTGTAGCAGGACAGAGACCCAGCCTGCCGATCGAGTGTACCCGCATCGGAGCAGTCACCTGCTGGAGTGAAACCCTCTTTGATCTCCCGAAGCCGGCACGGCAGAAACCAATTTGAGGAAGGGCGAGCACATGTCCCGCCCTTTCCGATAGGTAGTCACGTTGCGCGGTCAAGAGCGATCCGCGCGGGCTCAAATTCCAGTAGCGGATCCTGTACGCACTCTCGCCATCTCGTCCGATGGTCTTCCGCCTGAAGACGAAAATAGACGACGCGCCGGACCACTGCAGAAGTGTTTCCACCCATATTGTGGCCAAGCAAGTAGTGTCCAATAAAGAGGTCGCCGGCCCGTCCCAAGACCTGTTCGGGTGAGGCCATCGGGTAGGTCGGCTGTACGATATCGAAGAGCGCGTCGGGCCCATGCTGACGGAGATAGGAAGCCGCGACATTGTGCGAGCCGGGCCAAACCCAGAGATTGCCCATGTCGGTCGCTGTCTGGTCGGTCAGGAATATCCCAGCCAACATGGTGAACGTCCCGGGGCGCCCGCTTGCCTCAGGAGGCGTGAGTCCATCGATGTGTGGCCCGCCGGGTCGATGGTTCCAAACAGGAATATTCAGCGAGACCTGAACTTGCTCCGGCTTGGCTAAGGCAAGTGGCGCGATTAGGCCTTTGATGATCTCCCAGGCGCGGCTGTCTTGCAGCAGCGCCACCAACGGATCAGTATCGGCCGGATTCGCCTCCCAATAGAAATGAAACCCGCGATGGCCAGGCGGAGGCGGATCTCGTTCAACTAACTGGTCGATCCGCTGCATCGCCGCCTCGATCAGTGGCTGCGGAACGACATCTGGAATAACCACTGAGCCGCGCTCTGCGAAGGTGCGCAGCTGGTCGTCGGATAAATGGGGCATGACAGTGCTTTCTCTACACACCAGCACCTGCAGGCTCGTCGCACGATCTGCCAGGCGTGGCTCGTTCGATTACAAAGACGTCGCCCGCAAGCACTTGGTGCGCGAGGACCATCTCCACTTCCTGCCCGCAAAGGCGCGAGCGAGCCGTTAGCGGCTCAGCAGGAAGAAAACCGAAGCGATGTCGAGTGTGCTGATTGTCATGGTGCGGACACCTTATCCAAGGTGGCGCGCTCCCGCAAGGAAACTCTCAACGATCAGTTGCGGCCTCTTGCTGTCGACCCGGCCCAAGACCGACAAAAGGAACGGGCGGGGATTGAATTGCCTGAATACACGTTCTGCCAACGCGGTTGTCATTTCCGCGTTTGGGTGAAATATCTCAAATCGGGCGGCGCCTGATTTTTCTTGGTTGGCATCAAAAGCCCATCCCCGCTCAGAAAATAGTTTTCCTTGCCGATTGCGATCTGTGCATTGTTTTCGGTCGTGTAGAACTCGGGCCAGTCCGGATGCGGATTCGGATTGTGCACGTATTTCTTGTCGACGGTCCAGGAGCGCGTCAAGGCGTGGTCAATCGTGGTGATTTTGTCATGTAGGATACTTGGATCAGCCTTGTCGCGATAGATGCGCTCCCTGAAGATCGATTGATTGTCCACGTGCAGAGGCAGGCCGGCTTCATCATAGGCGCGCGGTCCCTTGAAGCCGCGCGTTTCAACCTCAAGCACGTCGTAGCGACCGTCGCCGTCTTCATCGATCCACCTGCCGATGGAATAGCCCGAATAGGTGGGCTCGATGTCCTTGGGCCAGTCACGTCCGTCGGTGAAGATGCGACGATAGTGGTCATGCCAACCAATCAGGATATAGGTGGTATGGGGCGTGACGACAAATTCCGGCGGTCCAAATGCCATCATCATGTTTGGCATACCGGCGGGGCGACCCAACGTGGTGGGGAAATTGCCCAGTCCACCATTGGCCTGATCCGCGATGCTTGCCGCCAATACCGCCTCGTACTCAGGCGTCAGCGGCGCTTGCTGTCCAAATCCCCACGGCTTGGTCTGGTCGTGAGACGGCTGGGTCGGAAGCGGAACTGCGAACCGCGCCCACTGACCCGTCCAATCAGGGTACTTCGCATCGTCGGATGCCTGAGTGTCGCCCACCGTCATCACCACCGCAGCAGCAATCGCAATCACCGCGGCCGAGCTTCGGTTCAACATGATTATCCTCCCGCTTTCTTCGCAGCGCGCTTGACCGGGACTGCGTGATGCACGCCGCCAAGCATCTGGCAATCGTTCACTACGTGGATGATAGCACTGTGGGCTTCACCCGTCTCATTGCTCGGTGCCTCCTGGCGATCGCGGCAATCGGCCAGTAGACTGTAGGATCCGCGTCCACCAGGGCTTGGTAAGCCTCGGCAGGGATCGCGATGGTGCGTGGTTTCCTAGCTCTGGGCATGGAATTGCGGATCCAAGTAGAGTCGACGCCGCAGGCTCGAGGCGACGGATCGTGCCCAGGAGGTCTCGCGCAGTCCCAGGCGTTCATTACGGGGTCTTGAGCGGGCGGAACGGGTTGAACGCCGTTTCTACATCGCCCAGTTGCCCAAACACTGGCTGCCAAACCTTCGCGTAGTACTCCAGTATACTCCGGTTTTCGTCGTCTCTCAGGAACCCATCGGACGTATTGAAGGGGGGCAGCAGGGGGCCGACCTTCCGATAATCCGGACGAAGCAGTTTGTTGCCCTTTTTCTTCGAGATGTAGACATTAGCGACAGTGACGGCCAGGAACTCCTCCTCGTCTTTGTAGCGGAACGTCGTAGGCACGCGATTGCTCGCACCCTGCATATCGCGCAGGGCGTGGACCATCTCGTGCAAGAGCACCTCATCGTCCATCGAGGCACATGTCCCCGAACCGCGGGCACAACTCTTATCGTCTCCCCCGTGGCCCGGCGTAAAAAAGATCGAATCGTCGCTGCCGCCGCCCACGGCATCCCCCCAACTCGCGGGGGCCGGATCGTCGAAGTGGTCATCGTCATCGTTCCCGCCAGCGTACCACTTGCCGCGACCGGTGCCCGTCCGACTGAGACCTCGTGGCGACGCGTGGGCATAATCAGGCTTGCCGGCAGAATCCATCGGGAACGTCGCCGCGCCGCTCTTATGATCCGGCCTTTCGGATTCCGGCTTGATGGTCAATTGCTTCGGGGTTTGGAGAATGGCTGTCAGGACTATCCAGCCTACCTGGTTGCCTAAAATAACTTTGATGATGTCGAGAATGTCATCGACATACTTGTCCCTTCCGCCAGGGTAGCCATCCACCCCCTTGGGAGTGATCTGTGCCATTGTAGTCTCCACTTCAGATCAGGGGGGCTGCAATTGCCCTCAGCCACAATCCGGCCTCGCGCCCTGTCACGCGCTGCGTCTCTTCTGGATCAAATGACCGCGATCTTCGTTTTGAGATCGCCGCAATTCCGTTTGTCGGACAACCCGACAGGAAGGTTCAATGCCCCGTCTTGATGCAGAACGGTCGGCCGCGGGCAAAGTCGGCAACAGAAATCGGCGTAGCCGATGGGATGCGAGGATGATGACGAATGCCAGCTACCCGGTCGGCGGATGGCTGCGAACTCGATCGTAACAGAAGCTGGGGCAGTCGCGAGATCGTCGAGTGGCTGACGCCGCAGGACCGTGCGACATCGATGCGCCGCTGGTCGGTATTATGCAGCGCTGCGGTTCGAATGTGTCACGGAACATGGGCGTGTCGGTCACGCTTTCTGAAGCGAGCCATTGAACGTTGCCGACAGCTGCTTCAATGGTTTTTTCCGCCCAGGGAACGAGAGGCCCATCAGGACGCGGCTCGCTTGCGCTGCTCTTCATTATTGGCGGACATCAATAGTTTTCCATGAGGAACGTGACATTGGATGTAGGAGGAGTCGTTGTGTTGTCAAAATCAACGGTGATTGCACGCCGCGCCGTCCCAATGCTTGACCAGCCTGGAGGTTGAGCGGATGTCGCGGGGAGAGGACCGGCCTCCTTCACCACACCTGTGCTCCACTTTTCTGGTTCGGTATAATCAGGCATGAACTTCGCTTCGAACCGGTGCCACTCCGTTCCTCGAGACCCCCTAGTACCAGTGGACTTGGCAGCATCACCCGCGGATAGCAGGGTCTTGGAAAGTCCCTGGAAGACGCGGCCGTACATAACTCGCCAAGCTTCCCAGTAATGAACGTGTTCGCTTGGCACACTCGAATCGGCGCTCTCAAAACCGATCATCACTTTTTGCACAATGAAACCATTTGTCGAGCGATCTGCATTTTGCAACACGAATTCGGTCGGCCAATTGTAGTCACCGCCGTTGACTACAGGCGGCCGCGATCGGTAGCGGAGCGTGACACTCCCGCCAGAGGTCGATGCCGCCTTGGAGTCATCGACAAAGACTTGTATGGCGGTGATGAATGGCCAAGTATTTGGATCTTCATTTCCGGGCACCTTAACTTTGACGTCCAGGTTCGTATAACCGCCGTTTTCTCCGAAGATCCCGTACGTGGTACTCCACGATGTACCGCCTAATTTCATCGGAGGGAATCGGGGCGATACCGATGGATTGTTCGAGACGACAGCGAGATTGGTCGCATCGCCGGGGTCTGTCGCAAGGACAACGTCACGCCACTCCCCTTTCGGAATCGTGACTTTCCAGAGTCGTCCTGCCGTGAATTCGTAGGCGCCGGTCGCGCCAGGCGGTTTTTCAAAGCGTATCAACTTGGCTCTCCTACCAAATAAATGCCACTCGCGTCGTGCCAGGCACCGCGCCCCAAAAGGCGTATCGACGCCAAGGGAATTTTGCCGAGGTCTAGTGACCAGAATGCATGTCGAATTGAACAGATGTTCGCGTGTGAGCGCCACGCGGCAACCGACCTATGGATGCTACGGGAAAAAGAACGTCCGCTCAATCAAGCCACGTTCCGTACCGCCGTAGCTGCTCACAATGGCAGCGAGGACCAGCGTGCCGGTCACGCCCCGATCGGCCCAACCGCGTATCCGAAGCTTTTAGTCAAGAGCATTTCGCCAGGATGTTGACGAATGCCAACTACCCGGCCGGCGATTGATCTGCGAACTCGATCCTTACAGAAGGCTGGGGCAGGAGCAGCGCCAGGTTGCCCCAGCAGTAACAAGACCGCTGCCGGATCAAGCAGAAGCGCGACCACCAGGATAAAACCAGCGCAGGATGTCCTGGTCGCCAGCGCCCAGCAGCGTCGCCAGATAGCGGACCGGGCCCAAGTCGGCCTCTGCAACCTTCCTGTCGCCGTCGGCCTTCGCCCTCCCGACCTTGAGTTCAGCGAGGACCTTGTCGGCTTGGTTGCGCTGGTTGGCGAGGTCCGCCCTGATGCGGCGCTGATCGGCCGCGATCTGCATCGAGGAAGCCCGTACCCCAAAAGCCAACGAGGGGCGCGCCAAAAAGGCACCGCCCCTCGCGTGGAATAGCTCTGATCGAGCAGTCCAATCCGCTTGTACGCAACGCTTACGCTACGACACTAGCCGGAAAACCCGGTACGCCACGCCGCAATACGCTACAGCACGAACTGACGCTCATCACTCTCGTCGGTTCGCCCCAATTGCCGATCCGCCTTGGTACGAACGGCAGCGCGACAAACCGATGCGCTTGAGATCACAAATTCGTTGGGAAAAAATACGGCCCCAATAAGAAATATTGTGTCTCTTATTGGACCAATCGCGGCGGCAAGATGAAATCACGATGACAGCCAAGCCGCTGTGTCGACAGCCAGACGAGGCTGGACCGGCCTGCAGGGCCGGGCTGAATCTTGAGATAAATCAGTCGGATACTGCCGGACCGGGCAGCGCGATTTTGGCCGTCGCTAGGCCGCTGTCTCCGCATTGGCGGCATCACACTTCGCGGCGAATTGCGCGATTGCGGCAATGACGTGGGGTTCGGCAAGCAACGGCGCGTGGCCCTGGTCGGGAACCACCAACACATCCATTCCGGGATGACGGGTCCTCATGGCCTCGACGGTCTCGGCGCTGAGGATGTCGGAATTGGCACCGCGCACCACCATCACGGGTGCATGGGCGAGCGCGTCGAATTGAGGCCACATGGTGGGGAGCGGCCGGTCGAGGCTGATGGCTGCGAGACTGTGTGCCAGTGCCTGGTCGTAGGTTGTGACCAGCCGCCCATCGCGTTCGCGCCATCCGCGCCTGGCGGCGGCCAGCCAGTCGGCGGCTCCGAGGTTTGGGAATTGCTCGCCGGCGATGCGGCGCAGAATGTCGGCGCCCTCTTCAAAACTGCGCGGCTCCGGCAGCTTGCCCACGTAGTCCTTGATGCGCATCAATCCTGCCGCCTCGATCACCGGGCCGATGTCGTTGAGGACTGCGCCGGCGACGAGACCAGGGCGTTGCGCCGCCAATGCCATCGCGAGCAAGCCGCCGCGTGACGTCCCGACGATTATCGCCGGCGCAGCGTCGCAGGCCACGAGCACGGCGATGACATCGGCGAGTTCCACCGGGATCGCATAGTTTTTTGGATTGCGGTCGTATTCCGATAACCCGCGGCCGCGGTAGTCGAGCGCCAGCACACGACGCGGCATCGCCGCGTCAGCCGCAATCGCGCTCGCGAGCGTGTCGAAATCTTCGGCTGTGCGCGAGAGCCCCGGCAGACATACGATCGGCAAGCGCCGAGAGCGGGGATTGGCATAGTCTCGCACGTGCAGCTTGAGCCCATCGGGCGCCGTGATGAACCGGCTGCTTGACTGCGCGAGCATGCGTCCTGGGCACATTCTAGAACATTCCGAAGAATCGAATCGCCCATCCCGCGTCATGCCCGCCCTTGTCGCGGGCATACCATCAATTCGTGTTGGCGCCGCGGCGTATATCGGCTTCGATCAGGAGGCGTGTCCCGCCGCCGAACCGCGCCCGGTAGACCTGGATGTTCTCCAGGATGCGCTGGACGTAGTTGCGGGTCTCCGAGAACGGAATGCGCTCGACCCAATCAACCGGGTCCACGTTCGGATCGCGCGGATCGCCGTAGCGCTCGACCCATTCTTTCACGCGCCCGCGCCCCGCATTGTAGCCTGCAAAGGCCAGGATGTAGGAGCCGCGATAGCCGGAGATGTTATCGTAGAGCTCGGCGGCGCCGATCTGCATGTTATAGACGTTGTCGTTAAGCAGGCGCTTCTGGTCGTAGCTGACGTTGAACTTCTTTGCGATGTAGCGCCCAGCCTCCGGTGTCACCTGCATCAAGCCGAGCGCGTTGGCACTCGACACGTCGCGCGGATTGAATGCGCTTTCCTGGCGCGCGATAGCATAGACCACGGCGGTCTCGACTTCCGGTGTGATCGACGAATAGCGCGGCAATCCGAACGTCGGGAAGGCGTAGCGGTCGAAAGCATAGCCCCGCCCCAGCGCGCCCTTGCCCACCAGCAGCACGGCGCGCGCATCATCGTGATGGGTTGCGAGCTCGGCGAGCGCGGTGAGTGTGCCGATATCCGTCGTCCGTTCGGCAAGGTCCGCCATGATCGGGACGACAAGGTCTCGCTCGCCGATGGCGTAGAGAATTTCCGCCGCGCGCACCACCTCGATGCGCGCCAGCGCCGCGCGTTTTTCCGGCGAAGGCGCAAGGGCGATTTCAGAGAGGCCAAGCTTGGCGCGCGCCAACTGACCATAGTAGGCCGTGCTGTAGCGCGCAGCCTGCTCATAATTGGCACGGGCCTCCTGCGTCCGGCCCATCGCCTCCGCGGCGCGCCCGCGCCAGTAGCCGCCGCGCGCAAGCGAAATCGGATTGCTCACGCCAGGGCCGATGCGGGCAAAGTGCTGCGCTGCGAGGGCAGGGTCATTGAGAAAGCGCAGCGCGATCCAGCCGGCGGTGAACTCATGCTCGACCCGGTAGTTTTCCTTGTCGGGCGGGGCAGCATCGCGCGCGATCTGATAGGCCGCCTTGAATTCGCCCATGTCGAGCAGCTTGCGGGCGACCAGGCGGCGCTCGATCCACCATTCATCCGCATCGTGGATCTGGGCCTTGTCGCGGGGCGCCGCCAGCATCAGCGCCACCGCCTCGCTGATCTTGTCGGCGCGACGCAACGTCTGGATCCGGCTCAGGATCACCAGGGGATCACGCTGCGCGCTGTCCGGCAGGGCATCAAGCAGCGCCGTCGCATTGCCGGCTTTTTGGTTGACGGCGATGCGCGCCTTGGCGACGGCGGGCTCGGCGCCGCCAAGCCTTTGGGCAGCGCGTGTCCCGGTCTCGTTCTCATTGGCGTAGAGCTTGGTGTTCATGCGCGCCTTCTCGTCGGCGCGCGTGATGAGATCGCCGAAAATCTCAAGCACCTGCTCTTCGGCTCCCTGGGTCAGCGGCTCGGTGCGCCAGGCGTCGCGAATGGCAGCCTGGGCGCCGGCCCGGTCGCCGCGGGCGAGCAGCGCCCGACCGAGCGCGAAGCGTCCCTTGCCGGAAATCGGCCGGTCGCCCGTGAAAGCGCGGATGGTGGCGAGGTCCGCGCGCTCCTGCCACAGCATCGCCTCCGCGCGCTTGCGGAACATGATCAGGCTCGGCCACGTCGGATTGGCAACGATGAAGTTCCGATAGCGCGCAAAATCGGCGTTGTTGTCGTCGCTTCGCAGAATCGCCCACTCGGCCAGCTTGCGGGCGACGGGATCCTCGATGCGATGCTCCACGTCCGTCGCGTCTTGCGTCTTGCCCTTCTTCGCCAGCTCAATCACCTGCTTCACGGCGCTGAGATCGGCTTTGGAGGCAGAGACACCCGGCGAGAACGGGAGCGTAGGTTCATCCTTCGGCAGGGGGGATGCCGCGGGCGCGAGCGAAGCGGTTTGATACACCGTCTTGGGCGACGCCGCGGCTGCCGGGGTCACCATGGGAGGCCGCGGACGCGGCAGCGGAACATTTTTTAACGGAGGTGCAGCGATTACGGCGCCCGACAGCAAGGTCACCAAACCCGCGAGCGCATAGACGGCCGTCGTGCTGCAAGTAGCTTTCAGGGCCAACATGTTCCCCAGCCCCGGTCGAATCGTTCGGTACGTCCACACTAGCGATCGGACCCCTTAAAGAAAGCTTAATCTTTCAATCATGGCAATGATGCGGCTTGATACGGTCACCGCCTGGGAACAACGTTCCGCATGGCCATGTTTGAGCATTGTGCCGGAAGGGCTTTAACCCGGTCGGCGAAATCGCTAACAATGCCGCAGGGACGCGCGGGCGAATCCGCTTTTGGGAGCGCATGATGGGCACGACAACGAGCTTTCGCGGATCATTCACCGCATTGGTGACGCCATTCCAGAATGGAGCCGTGGATGAGAAGGCGTTCCGCGCGCTGGTGGTCTGGCAGATCGATGAGGGTACCAACGGCCTTGTTCCGGTCGGAACAACCGGAGAAAGCCCAACGCTTTCCCATGATGAGCACAAGCAGGTCGTCGAGTGGTGTATTTCGGAGGCCCGCGGACGCGTGCCGGTTATTGCCGGCGCTGGCTCCAATTCGACCCGCGAGGCTGTCGACTTGGCGCAGCATGCCGAAAAGGCGGGTGCCGACGCGGTGCTGGTAGTGACGCCCTATTACAATAAGCCCACGCAGGAAGGTCTCTACTGGCATTTCAAAGCCATCAACGACGCCATAGGCATCCCCATCATCATCTACAACATCCCGTCGCGTTCGGTCATCGACATGTCGATCGACACCATGAAGCGCCTTTACGAACTCAAAAATATCGCCGGCGTCAAGGATGCGACCGCTAGTATGGTCCGAGTGTCGCAGCAGCGCGCGGCGCTCGGGCCCGAATTCACGCAGCTCTCGGGCGAAGATGCTACCGCGCTGGGCTTCATGGCCCACGGCGGACATGGCTGCATTTCGGTGACCTCGAACGTGGCGCCGCGGCTGTGCGCGGAGTTCCAGAGCGCCTGCCTGCGCGGCGACTACGCAACCGCCCTGAAGCTCCAGGACAAGTTGATGCCGCTGCATCAGAATCTTTTCATCGAGACCAATCCGTCTCCGGTCAAATACGCGCTGTCGGTGCTGGGCAAGTGCGCCGACACGGTACGACTGCCGATCGTCACTTTGTCGGATCAATCAAAAGTCGCCGTGCGTGGCGCCATGGTGCATGCGGGCTTGGTGAACTAGGCTTGGAAGGCCGGCTCGTGACGCGAAAATGCGGGGTGCCGCGGCCTAGCGCCGCGGATCAATTGACGGCCGGGCGCGCGCCTCAACTTATCCGGCGACGTGCCAGCTCCGACATCAGGAGGGGACGACCATGCTGGAGGATTTCAAGAAATTCGCCCTCCGCGGCAATGTCGTGGATCTTGCCATCGGCGTGATCATCGGCGCGGCGTTCGGCGCCATCGTCAGTTCGCTTGTCGGCGACATCATTATGCCGATCATCGGTGCAGTCACCGGCGGGCTCGATTTCTCGAACTATTTCGTACCCTTATCAAGCAAGGTTACGGCCGATTCACTGGCGGAGGCAAAGAAGCAGGGGGCCGTATTGGCCTGGGGTAACTTTCTCACCATCGTAATCAATTTTCTGATCATCGCCTTCGTGTTGTTTCTGGCGATCAGAGCCCTGGCGAAACTGCACGTGACGGAAGCCGCAAAGCCCGCGCCGCCGCCAAAGCCGTCACCCGAGGTGGAGCTGCTTACCGAAATCCGGGATCTTCTGAAGAAAGCGTGACAGGTTGTAAGGTCGGCGAGAGTGCGATGGGTCTGGGGCGCTCCCGGCTCGGCGCAATTCTGGTCCGCCGGCCCAGCACGATATGGGTGACGATCAGCGCCGGCAGCGCGAGTCCCACCGCGATATGGATGTCGGCGGCAAATGTCCGCAACGCGTCCGAACCCGCGTAGTAGAGCCCGCACGCCGTGGCGACGAGAGCCGCATTGGCCGTCGCCATGACGAGGCCGCTGACGCGGTTCTTTCCCGCCCGCCAGGAAAGCCGCATGTGCAGGGGTATCAGCGCCCCCAGCAGCACGAGGGCGAGCATGGCAGTAATGCCATGGAGCATCAGCAGGTCGGCAGCGATCGCCTGCCAACCTTCCCCGCTCGGGGAGTCCTTGAGCGCGTCGGCGATGAGCCAGAACGCGCCGGTCACAAACAGGGCCGCGAAAGCCGCGTAGTTCAAAACGCGAAGGCCGGGATCAAGCCGCAAGACGGACCTCGTTCTTCCAATTGGCGGTCATGTGGAACTCGCCCCCCGCAGACAGGAACAGCGCATCGGCACCGAAGTGCTCAAGGATCGGGGCCGCAGCCTCGCCGGCGTTCATCACGACCTTTGTAAGTGCGTCCGCGACTATGCAGCTCGGCGCGCGAACAGTTGCGCCGCGGATTGCGCGCACCGGCATCGCGGTGGCGGGATCGACGACGGCACAGGAGAGCACTTGATCCGAGCGCACCAGATCGAATCGGCCGGCGCTCGATGCGAGTGCGCCATTGCGTAGCGCAACGCGGCAGATCGGTTGTTCGGGCTGGCGCGGGTCGCGAACATCGATGTCGTGGCGGCGCGGTCCGAACGCGCGAAGGTCCCCGCCGGCGTTGACCAGCCCTTCCGCAACCCCATGGCAGCGCAAGGCATCGACGGCGCGGTCTACCGCAAAGCCTTTGGCAATGCCGCCGAGGTCGATTTTCACCTCGGTGTGGGCGAAGCGGACCTCGTTATCGGGGAGGAGTTCGATGGCGCCGCTGAATTGCTGGAACGGCGCAGAAGAGAGAGAAGCGAGTGCAGGCACGCTTGGAAGGAGACCTAATCGTTGCAGCGCGGGCGCGACGGCGACGTCGAATACCCCGGCGGAGCGGCGGTTGAGATCGCACGCGACCTCAAGCACCTCGCAGGTCCAGTCATGAACCCGCACCGGGCGCGAGGCGGCGTCTCTGTTGAGTCGGCTCACATCGCTGTCGGTCTCATGGAAGCTCATCAGGCCGTGGACCGTCGCAACGGCTGCGAACGCCGCCTCGACGGCGTCCTCCATTGCGGGAATCGCCGGCCCCGTCACCGCAATCTCGACGAATGTGCCGAGCAACGGTCGAGCGCGGCGCAAGCTAACGCGCGCGGCTTCCATAGCTGGCCAGTATCCGTTTCACGCCCTCGGTGATATGGAGCGACGACAGGGTCGCGCCGGAGATGTTCCTGATATCGCTGCCGACTTTGAGGGGACTGCTGCTGGTCTTGCCGACGAATTGCGCGAGCCAGCTGGGTTCGCGGACCTCGCCTCCATAGGACTCGCGGTATTGCAGGATGTCGACGCGCAGCACGCGCCCGCCCGGATCGAGCGCCACCGCGTAGTCGATGTACAGGTGCTTGCCGATGACGTGATCGACCACGAAGAGGCCGAGCAGCTTGTCGCCCGCCTGCGCCTTCCAGGTTGGCCCGCCATTCTCGATGAAGCGATTCGCACTCGGAAAGGCAAGCTTCTTGGCGGCGTCGATGGTGAGATACTGAACCGCATGGGAGGGCGATGCGATCGACGCGATCACCGCGGTCGGCAAGGTCAGTCGAACCCAACTGGTCATGTTCGGCTCCTTAGGCCGTCGGGCCCGGGCGCCTCGCCCGCTACCCCAATCATAGTCCCCGCACGCAGGGGGCAGCGGGCGAGACGCCCGCCGCCCGATCGCATCCCTTCAAAAAAAGAACCCCACGCCACCAAGCACGGAGTCCGACCGGGCACCGGCGGGGTCGCGATTGATCACCTTCTGGTACGTTGCCTTCAAGACGATCTGGGGCGACGGGAACACCGCGATGCCTGCCGTGTGGAACTGCGTCTGCCCGGCGCCAGTTGGCGTGTTCAAGTCGGTGCCGGCGAACCCGCCTGTCTGCGTATTCTGAAAGGTGTAACGATAGAACGGCACCGCCTCCCAGTCGCTCGACAGGATGTTGCCGAGCGGCAGATGGTAGGCGAGTTCGCCGGAATAGCCATACATCGTCTTGCCGACGTTGTTCGTCGGGTCGGAATCATTGTTGGCGCGCAAGTTGGCGGGGTTGCCGAAACTAGCGAACACATACTCGCCGCGCGCCTCCCACCCCGTGTCCGGCACCCGGTAGCGGAACTCGGCGTCGAACATGGTGAGGCTCGAACGACCGAGCGGCACCCCGGTATCCGCATAGGCGCCGCGCGGCGTAGTGTTGGGGGTGTAGTAGGTGCTCACGCTGCCGTTGAAGCCCGGCAGCACCGGCGGCGAATAGCTTAGTTGCGCCGCGATCGCGATATCGTTGCTGAGCTGGCGGAAATCCCCGCGCACCGGCCGCGCAAAGCCGAGCGCGTTTGCCCCATCGATGCCGGCCGCATAACCCGCCGGGAACGGTGGCACCGTGTTGGCATCGGTGCGCGCATCGAAGTCGCCGCCAAAATCCTCGATGCTCGAACTCGCTTGGATCGTATAGGTGAGACCGTCGGTCAGGCGGCCGTAGATGCTGGTCGCAGGCGCCCACCAGGTGGACGGGATCAGGCCGTTGTAAAGCTCCGGCCGGTTGACGCTATAGAACGCCGTCGGCTCGTGATGTTCGTTGATGTAGCCAATCGGAATGAGGTCGATACCGGGAGAGCGCCAGTTGAACTGGTCCATGATCTTGAAGTCGATCCAGATCTGCTCGATCTCGGCGGTGCCATGCAGCTTGTCGTCGGCATCGAAGCCCGCGCCGGCGTGTTCGATTTCGATCTCGGCATTGAAGATGATGTTCGGGGTGATCAGGTAGGTGGGCAGCAGCACCACGCGATTGATATCGGCTCCGTTCTGCCACTGGCCGTTGGCGGCGGGGTTCTGCTGGAGGCCGAACTTCATTTCGCCGTACGCACCGATGCTCAGGCCCGTAACGGGAGAGTCGACAAGCCCGATGATGCTGTTGGGTGGGTTTGCCGGCGCTGTCCTGCCGGTGATGTCGCGCGGGGCTGGCGTTGCCCAATCAGGTCGTGCCGCGTCAGCCGTCTTGCTTTCCTTCGACTGCTTCGGCGGGCTTTTCTCGCTGTCTTTACCCTCCTTCGCGGGCTTCGCCTCCGCCGGCGGATTGGGAGAGGTCGCTTGCGCACGGGCACCTTCGGTCGCCCGGGCGTCCTTCTGCTTGAGCTGATTTTCGAGAACGCGAATGCGCTGCTCCATCTGCTCCAGCTTCTTCAGAAGTGCGGCGTCGCCGGAGGGGGCCTGGTCCTTGCCGTCTTGCGCATGAGCCACGCCGATGCCAAGCGCCGTCGTGGCCAGGGCTGCGAGGATTCGCTTCCTCGCGAGCGGCACCACTGCATGTGATCTCGCCGCAGATGAGGCGGGGCGGGTCAAGCCAGAAATCGGCGTCGCGGCGGAGCGAGGACAAAGCGGCATGGCGGCTCCAGACCGAAATCGGCGAGGGACCTCGCCAGGACGAAGAGGGCCACATAAGGCTTCGCTATGCCCGTGAAGTCAAACAGTAATGCTTAGTTTAGAATTAGTAAAAGTCAGGTAATTCATGGACTTAGAATGCTTATAGTTTAGAATAACTACAGTTGGAACCGACTCACGTTCGAATAGTAACACGCGCCCTCCGCGCTGCCGGAGACGTGGGCGCTTGTTCTCTTTCGGCCGGCGCTTTACATGACAATGGCGCAGCAAGCGGCCGCATTCCGAACAGAGGGGGCCACCGTGGCGGAGAAGAAGGAACGGCCGCGCAAGATCGTCGCCGACAATCGCAAAGCGCGGTTCAACTACGAGATCGGCGAGGTGGTCGAGGCGGGCATCGCGCTGACCGGCACCGAGGTGAAGTCGCTGCGCAATGGTCGCGCCACCATCGCGGAATCCTACGCCGATGCCAAGAACGGCGAAATCTGGCTGGTCAATGCCAACATCCCGGAATATCTCCAGGCAAGCCGTTTCAACCATGCGCCGAAGCGCCCGCGCAAGCTGCTGTTGCACAAGCGGCAAATCCGCAAGTTCGCCGCCGCTGTGGAGCGCGAGGGGATGACCATCGTGCCGCTGCGGCTGTTCTTCAACGAGAAGGGCCGCGCCAAGATCGACATCGCGCTCGGCCGCGGCAAGAAGCTTCATGACAAGCGCGAAACGGAAAAAAAGCGCAGCTGGGATCGCGAGCGCGGGCGCCTGATGCGGCTCAAGGGGTGAAATGTGTCAGCGAATTATCGTAGGTGGAGTGGAACGCATCGGCGGTTTCCGCGCAGCGTGATCCGCGACGCGTTTCACGACTGCCCAACCCAACCGATGATGGAGCCCGTATGACCCTTCCGGTCAAACTCGATCACTGCGTGATCCACGTCTCAGACTGGGAGCGCTCGAACGCGTTCTATCGCGATGTGGTTGGTGCAGAAGTGGTGCCGCGCGGGCAATTCTTTGCGTATCGGTTCGGCGACACTCAGCTCAACCTTCACGGGCCCGGCATGAGCGGGATGATCGTTGCGCGCCTGCCAGTGCAGCCCGGCAACAGTGACATATGCTTCGAGTGGAAAGGCCCGATTGCGGATGCCATCGCGCATCTGGCGCAGCACCAGGTGGCAGTTGAGCTTGGACCCGTGAAGCGCAACGGCGCCAAAGGGGAGGGCACCAGCGTCTACTTCCGCGATCCTGACGGCTCGCTGCTTGAATTCATGTCGTATCAATAAGGTGAACTGATTGGCCTCAACTCATAATCCGAATGTTCTGCCCGTGGACCTCGCGGTTCCCGAGGACGATGGCGCGGCGCGCCACCTCGTCGGAATGCGGCTGCCCTCGCTGCCGTTGACGGCAACGGATGGTACCGAAGTCGATCTGGCAAGGCTTGCCGGCCGCACCGTCATATACATTTATCCGCGCACCGGGCGCCCCGGCGTCGCGCCCCCCGAAGGTTGGGATGCAATTCCTGGCGCGCGCGGCTGCACGCCGCAATCCTGCTCGTTTCGCGACCACTTCGCCGAACTGAAATCGCTCGGCGTAGCCCACCTGTTCGGCCTCTCGACCCAAGACAGCGACTATCAACGCGAGGCCGCCGATCGCCTGCACCTGCCGTTTGCGATTCTGTCCGATGCGCGCTTGCAGTTCGCGCATGCGCTCGGCCTGCCAACATTCGAGGTCGGCGGCATGACGCTGCTCAAGCGGATGGTGCTGGTGATCGACGACGGCCTCATCGTCAAGGCGTTCTATCCGGTCTTTCCGCCTGACGGGAGCGCTGCGGAGGTTACTGGCTGGCTTCGCGCTTCGAGGTAGCGGCGCACAGCAGCGAAGACCTCGCGGAACATGCCCGGGGTCAGAACGCCAGTGTTGGTGTTGTAACGCGAGCAGTGATAGCTGTCGAACAGCGTCAGCCCGTCGGCCTCGTGCCGCGCCCCATGCCCAAACGGCAGGGCGGAGAGCGGGCGACCGAGCGCCGCCACAGTGCTGTCATGGGCGATGCGACCGAGCAGCACGAGGGCCGCCAGGTTGGGCATCTCTGCAATCGTCGCCTTGAGGAAATCGCGGCATTGCTTGATCTCCTCGCCGGCGGGTTTGTTCTCCGGCGGCACGCAGCGCACCGCGTTGGTGATGCGCGCATCGACAAGTCGCAGGCCATCGTCCGGCCGTGCCGCGTATTCGCCGGTTGCGAAGCCGTAGCGCGCGAGCGTGTCATAGAGCAGCTCGCCCGCATAGTCGCCCGTGAACGGGCGGCCGGTGCGATTCGCGCCCTGCAAGCCGGGGGCCAGTCCAACGATCAGGAGGCGAGCCGTTACCGGTCCGAAGGATGGAACCGGTGCGTTGTGCCACGTCGGCTGCTTATCGCGCAGCGCCAGGCGAAACGCAACGAGCCGCGGGCAACGCGGACAGTCCCGGCCGATCTCGTCGTCGATCAGGCGCACGGGGCGGGTGCAGGCGACCGGCACGGGGCGTGAGCGTCAATCCTCGTCGAATTCGTCGTCGTCGGCAGCACCGACTGGCGCGCGCGGTGGGGTCGTTCCGCGCTGGAGGAACTGCGGGGTATGCTGGCGCGGTTCCCTGGGCTCGCGGGCTGGGCGCTCGGGGCGTTCGCCGGGGTCGCGGCCGATTTTCGCCTGCAGCTCCGCGATGTCGAGGAAGATGTCGGCCTGACGACGCAGCTCGTCCGCAACCATGGGCGGCTGAGTCGAAACCGTCGACGCGACCGTCACCCGCACCCCCCTGCGCTGCACGGCCTCCACCAGCGAACGAAAGTCGCCGTCGCCCGAGAACAGCACCATGTGATCGATGTGACCGGCAATCTCCATCGCATTGACGGCAAGTTCAATGTCCATGTTGCCCTTCACCTTGCGACGGCCGGTCTGGTCGACGAATTCCTTGGTGGCTTTGGTGACGACGGTATATCCGTTATAGTCGAGCCAATCGATCAGAGGCCGGATCGAGGAATATTCCTGGTCTTCCACCACCGCGGTATAGTAGAACGCCCGCAGCAGATAACCGCGGGACTGAAACTCACGCAGCAGGCGTTTGTAGTCGATGTCGAATCCCAGCGACTTCGCGGTCGCGTAAAGATTTGCGCCATCGATGAACAACGCTATTTTTTCGCCGGGTACCGTCATTGATGGTCTCTTTCAATATGTCATGCTAATCCGTGTGCGTAGCCGGCGCGTAGTCAATGCGCCGAAATGGCGCCGACGCGGCGGCAACAGATCTCACGCTTGGAAAACGGGTGCAATGCGCAATCGCTTGCCAAGTGGCCCCGTCGCGAGAAATATGGCGGCCCCATCCGCCATAAAGGTCAGCTAACAGAGGTTTGCGGCTTAGCCAAGCCAAATGTAAGGCAGCTGCCATGCGAATAACAACTAATTTTAGTTTAATCTTGCATTGCAACGGGGTAATCTATAGTTAAACGCGCAAACGGCAAGAATTGTTGCATGTTGTGACGTCGCATGATGCGACATCACCGCGTTTTGGAGCCCCGACCCATGGCCCGTGTTACCGTCGAAGATTGTATCGACAAAGTCGAAAACCGCTTCGAACTGGTCCTGATCGCCAGCCACCGCGCCCGGATGATCTCTTCCGGCGCGCAAATAACCATCGACCGCGACAATGACAAGAACCCAGTGGTTGCATTGCGCGAAATCGCCGATCAGACAATCTCGCCCGGCGATCTCAAAGAAGACCTCATTCATTCGTTGCAGAAATATGTTGAAGTCGATGAGCCCGAGCCCGAAGCGGTACCGATGATCGCGGGGGCGGGCGGCAATGTGGAGGCCGACGACATGGAAATTACGGCCGACCGCATGACGGAAGAGGAACTGCTCAAGGGGCTCGAGGGGCTGGCGCCTCCTGAGGCACGACCGGAGCCCCCAGAGCCGGACGAAGACGAATAAGGTCGCCAGTGTGCGCCGGACCGGTTGCCACCGGTCCGACCGTGGACGACGCCCGCGTTTTTGCAAATTACCCTTTGGAGCGGATCGTAGAGGCGACCCGGGGGCGACCGTCATTGGCGCCAACATGCGGGCGAGGACTGCGCCGCCTTCACGACCATTCACCGCTTGCGGAGAGAGGTCGGATCGCCAATTTTCGCGATCCGGCTGAAGGGCCTCTCAGCGAGTCTTTGACTCCGTGCTTGCGGCAAACGACCCTCTCCCCGCAAGCGGGAGCGGGGGAATCGCCTTATGTTAGCCGCCAACGGGGGCGACCGCTGCTGCAATCATTCGGATTGGTTGAATCGAGCGACAGGCTGGTTCCCGGCCGAGCAATTACTTTTCAAACGTAAACTATTGCTGCACGATTCACTCGCCATGATATCTTAAGCAATGCCGCACAGCACCGCCTCGCTTGCGTCGACGCCAGTGGCATGAGCCACCGATCTGCCAGGAACCGATCTGTCGAGAATGGAGAGCCAGGCAAAATCCCGAAAATCACCGCCCAGGGCGGCGTCTAACGTCGTGGCGATGCCCGGTGTCGCGCCAAAGCGCGCCAAGCCCTTGATTCGACAGTACGATCTCGTCGATCGTGTGCGCAAATACAATCCCAATACGAACGAGGACCTCCTCAACCGCGCCTACGTATATGCCATGAAGGCTCACGGCGAGCAGAAGCGGCTTTCCGGAGACCCGTATATTTCCCATCCGCTCGAGGTCGCCGCCATCCTGGCGGAGCACCGGCTCGACGATGCCACGATCGCGGCGGCTCTGCTGCATGACACCATCGAGGATACGGAGGCCACACGCGCCGAGATCGATCAGTTGTTCGGCAAGGACATTGGGCGGCTGGTCGAGGGGCTCACGAAACTCAAGAAACTGGACCTGGTTTCCCGCGAGGCCAAGCAGGCCGAGAACCTGCGCAAGCTGCTGCTGGCGATCGCCGAAGACGTGCGTGTGCTGCTGGTCAAGCTGGCTGACCGGCTGCACAACATGCGAACGATCGAATACATGAAGCCCGAGGCCCGCCGGCGGGTCGCCGAGGAAACGATCGACATCTACGCCCCGCTCGCGGGCCGGATCGGCATGTACGAGTTGCGCGAAGAACTCGAGAGTCTGGCGTTTCGCGAGCTCAACCCGGAAGCGCACAAGGTGATTGGCGAGCGCCTCGAAGCGCTGGCCAGACGCCATCTCGGGCTAATCGCCGAGATTGAGGCGCAACTTACCCGCAAGCTCGCGACGAGCGGTATTACGGCGATCGTTACCGGCCGCCGCAAGCGTCCCTATTCGATCTGGCACAAGATGGAACGCAAAGCGGTCGGCTTCGAGCAGCTGTCCGACATCTTCGGGTTTCGCGTTATCGTTAAGAGCGTGCCGGAATGCTACCACGCGCTCGGCGTCGTCCATACGACCTGGCCGGTGGTGCCAGGGCGCTTCAAGGACTACATCTCGACCCCTAAGCAGAACGACTACCGCTCGATCCACACCACCGTGATTGGGCCGGGCAACCAGCGGGTCGAGTTGCAGATCCGCACCGAGGAAATGCACGACATCGCCGAATACGGTATCGCGGCGCACACCCTCTATAAGGATGAGGCTGGCGCCCCGGCCGAGCTCCTGTCCCAGGAATCGAATGCCTATGCGTGGCTGCGCCGCACCATTGCGCTGCTCGCCGACGGTTCCAACCCCGAGGAATTCCTCGAGCACACCAAGCTGGAACTGTTCCAGGACCAGGTGTTCTGCTTTACCCCCAAAGGCAAATTGATCGCCTTGCCGCGCGACGCCACCCCGATCGATTTTGCCTATGCGGTGCATACCGACGTCGGCAATCATGCGGTCGGCTGCAAGATCAATGGTAAGATAGCGCCGCTGGCGTCCCAACTTCAGAACGGCGACGAGGTCGAAATTCTCACCTCCAAGGCCCAGGTCGCGCCGCCCGCGGCGTGGGAGTCGCTTGTCGCTACCGGCAAGGCGCGGGCCGCGATGCGCCGCGCGACCCGCCAGGCTGTGCGGACCCAGTACGCCGAACTCGGCCGACGAATTGTCGAACGCATTTGCCAGCGTGCCAAGCGTGAATATTCCGATGACAACCTGATCGGAGCGCTGCCGCGGCTCGCCCGCCACTCGATCGATGATGTGTTTGCGGCGGTCGGGCGCGGTGAGATGAAGGCCTCGGACGTGATCCGCGCCATGTATCCGGACTACAAGGAGGAGCGCGCCACCGCGACAGGGGCGCCGAACCAGGAGCCCGGCTGGTTTGGTCTGGACAAGAGCAAAGCCGTCAAGTTCAAGGTGCCGGGCGGCAAGGACAAGGGTTTCGCGATCCCGATTCGCGGGATCAATACCGACCTGCCGGTACGATTCGCGCCCAACGGCGGCGCGGTGCCGGGAGATCGTATCGTTGGCATCATGACGCCCGGAGAGGGGATCACCATTTACCCGATCCAGTCTTCGGCGCTCAAGGAGTTCGAGGACGCCCCCGACCGCTGGCTCGACGTGCGCTGGGACGTGGACGATGGGGTTCCGTATCGCTTTCCCGCCCGCATTGCCTTGCAATCGGTTAACGAGCCCGGTTCGCTGGCTCAGATTGCCCAGGTCATCGCCGAGCATGACGGAAATATCGATAATATTCGCATGAGCCGGCAATCCCCGGACTTCACCTCGGTAACCATCGACCTCGAGGTCTATGACCTCAAGCACCTGACCGCCATTATCGCACAATTAAGGGCAAAGCGGGTGGTCGCCAAAGCCGACCGGGTGAACGGCTAGGGGCAAGGGGAAAAGGCAATCCGGTGACCATCTCCCCCAAGCTTCGCCTCGGCGTCAACATCGATCATGTCGCCACGGTCCGCAACGCGCGTGGCGGCCGTCATCCGGATCCGCTCCATGCGGCCGAGATTGCGGTTGCGGCGGGGGCCGACGGCATCACGGCGCATCTACGGGAAGACCGCCGCCACATCCGCGATGACGACATCGAGCGCCTCAAGGCCAGAATCGACAAGCCGCTCAATCTCGAAATGGCCGCGACCCGCGAGATGGTGGAGATTGCCACGAAGGTTCGGCCACACGCCGCCTGCATCGTGCCGGAGCGGCGGGAAGAGCGCACCACCGAGGGCGGGCTCGACGCGGCCGGGCAGCACAACACGCTCTATCCGCTCGTTGAACAACTGCGTGCCGCCGGAATTCGCGTATCGCTGTTCATCGCGGCGGAGCGTGCCCAAATTGAAGCCGCCTCCGCGCTGCGGGTGCCGGTTGTGGAAATCCACACCGGAGCATGGTGCGAGGCGCTCGCAGACGGCGACGGCGACCGAGCGGCTGCCGAATTCGACCGTATCCGCAGCGGTGCCAGGCTCGCCCATGGGCTTGGCCTTGAAGTCCATGCCGGTCATGGCCTTGACTATCTGACGGCGGGTACCATCGCGGGATTGCCCGAAGTGGTGGAGCTTAACATCGGACACTTTCTGGTGAGTGAAGCCATCATGGGCGGGCTCGCGGCCGCAGTGCAGCGCATGCGCGCAGCGATGGATCGAGGTCGCTCTGGTAGCTCGCCCGCCGGCCCCGCCAACTCGGATGCGGTCACGTGATTCTCGGTATCGGCACGGACCTCGTCGACATCCGTCGCATCGAGCGCACCATTGTGCGCCATGGCGACCGCTTTCTCGATCGCATCTTCACCGCGGTCGAGCGCGAACTCGCCGAACGCCGGGCCGACCGCGCTGCAACTTATGCAAAACGATTCGCCGCCAAGGAGGCCTGTGCCAAGGCGCTAGGGACCGGATTTCGCGACGGGATCTTCTTTCGCAACTTTGGCGTCATCAATCTGCCATCCGGCCGGCCGACTATCGAGCTCTCCGGCGCGGCCCTTTGCCGCCTCCAGGCCATTGTTCCGGCCGGATTCGAACCCCATATCGCAGTCGCTATCACGGACGAATATCCGATGGCGCAAGCGTTTGTAGTCATTTCGGCCGTGCAATTGCGGAATGGCTGAATGTGCAAAGTTGCTCGCCGAGTTGATTGCGTGTCGGTCTGCAAGCGGTTAAAAGGACAACAGTTTTGGGGGCGCCGCGAACAGGGACGCGTGCCAGGCCGCCGCATTTAAGCTGCTGGACTGCGAGGATTTTTCGGCTCTGGGAGCCGGTGAGGCGCTTCAGCGGAGGCGGTTCTTAATGGGCGCACAGGACCGAAGGCGTGTGCAAGAGGTCGCCGACAAGGCGGTCGACAAATCGATCGATGTATCGAAAAACGAGAGGTCGATGAGCGTATCCACTGAAGGAAAGCGTAAAGAGGGCGGGCTTGCGGAAGGCGGTCGGGTCGTATTGCACGCCCTGCTCATCGCTCTGGTTATCCGCACCCTGTTGTTCCAGCCGTTCAATATCCCGTCCGGGTCCATGAAGGCGACCCTTCTGATCGGGGATTACCTGTTCGTATCGAAGTACAGCTACGGTTACAGCCATTATTCCTTGCCATTGTCGCCGCCCCTGTTTCCCGGCCGCATCTTCGGCTCGATGCCGGAGCGCGGCGATGTGGTGGTGTTCCGCCTCCCGAAGGATGATTCAACCGATTACATCAAGCGGGTCATCGGCTTGCCGGGCGACCACATCAAGATGGTTGACGGACTGCTCTACATTAACGGCGCGCCGGTTAAGCGCGAACGCGTCGGCGATTTCATTGACGATGAAAATGGCACCCCGGAGCGTGTACGGCGCTGGCGCGAAACCTTACCCAATGGGGTGAGCTATGAGACGCTCGATCTTCAGGACAACGGGTTTCTGGACAACACGCAGGAATATATCGTTCCTCCCGGCCACTATTTTATGATGGGAGACAATCGCGACAATTCGACCGACAGCCGTGTGCTGTCGGCCGTGGGATATGTGCCATTCGAGAATCTCGTCGGCAAAGCACAGATCATCTTCTTCTCCATCGGCGACGGTGAGCCCGCCTGGCACATCTGGAGTTGGCCATGGTCGGTTCGCTGGAGTCGGCTCTTTACGATCGTCAGATGAGCCGAAGGACGGTCACCTGCAGACGCGAACTTGAGACACGGATTGGCTACGAGTTTGCCGACAAGTTGCTGCTCGACAGTGCACTCACCCATATTTCGGCCTTGAGTGGCAAGAGCCGGGCGGGCAGCTACCAGCGTCTCGAATTTCTCGGTGATCACGTGCTCGGGCTGGTGGTCTCCGACATGTTGTTCCGCGCCTTCCCGAAAGCGGACGAAGGGGAATTGTCGCGTCGCCTTGCTGACCTCGTTCGCAAGGAAACCTGCGCCGATGTGGCGCGCAAAGTCGATCTCGGTGCGGCGATCAGGCTCGGTGTGTCCGAAGCCAATGCGGGCGGGCGCCAGCGCACCGCGATCCTCGCCGATGTCTGCGAAGCCCTGGTCGGCGCCGTGTTTCTCGATGGCGGCTATTCGGCCGCCGCCGCCCTGGTCGAGCAGTTATGGGGGGAACGCTTGCGCACCCCTGCGCGCCCGTTGCGCGACCCCAAAACGGTGCTCCAAGAGTGGGCGCAGGCGCGTGGCCTGCCTACGCCGTCCTATCGCGAGATTGCCCGCACCGGGCCGCATCATGACCCGGAATTCCTTGTCGCCGTGAATCTGGCTGAATTCACGCCGGCCGAAGGCATGGGGAGGTCGAAGCGCGCCGCCGAGCAAGCCGCCGCCGCCGCCATGTTGATGCGGGAGGGCGTCCAAGACGGCGTCCAGGTGGAAGCAACCGGTTGAAATGAGTGAGACCTCGAACGAGGCTCTGCAGGACACCGGGCCGCAGCATTGCGGTTTCGTCGCCATCATCGGGGCACCCAATGTCGGAAAGTCGACCCTCGTAAACGCGCTGGTCGGCAGCAAGGTCACGATCGTCACTCCCAAGGTCCAGACCACGCGGACCGTTATCCGCGGGATCGCCATCGAGGGCGATGCTCAACTGATCTTCGTGGATACGCCCGGCATCTTTGCGCCGCGCCGTCGGCTCGACCGCGCCATGGTGGCGATGGCCTGGAGCGGCGCACACGACGCCGACATCGTCGCCCTGATGGTCGATGCCAAGCGTGGGCTCGATGATGAAACCACTGCCATTGCGGCGAAACTTGCGGATGTCCGCGCTACCAGAATCCTCATCCTCAACAAAGTTGACCTGGTAGCGAAGCCCGCTCTGCTGGGCCTCACGCGTGAGGCCAATGCGGTTATGGAATTCGCCGCGACCTTCATGGTCTCGGCGCAAAGCGGCGACGGAGTCGCCGAGGTCAAGCGCTGGCTTGCCGCCCACGTGCCGCCCGGACCATGGCATTATCCGGAAGACCAGATATCCGATGCGCCGATGCGTGCCCTGGCAGCGGAGATCACCAGGGAGAAAATCTATCTGCGGCTTCACCAGGAACTGCCGTACCGCTCGACGGTCGAGACCGACGCGTGGAAAGAACTGCCTGATGGGTCGGCCCGCATCGAGCAGACCATCTTCGTCGAGCGCGAGAGCCAGCGAAAGATCGTGCTCGGCAAGGGCGGCCAGGCCATCAAGGCGATCGGCGCCGAGGCGCGCAAGGAAATCGCGCGGCTGATCGAGAAGCCGGTGCATCTTTTCCTGTTCGTCAAGGTGCGCGAGAATTGGGCCGACGATCCGGCCCGCTACCGCGAGATGGGCCTGGAGTTTCCGCGGGATTGATGCGGGCTATTCGGCGGCGGCGCAGGATCGATTCCGCTTTCGCGATCTACGCGGCGGGCGCGATCAACCCGACTCATTTCTTTGCCGGGCGACGCCGTTCAGTTTGACGCTGTTCCACGTCGCCCCGGGTCATTTCCATAAGCGCGTCGGTGGTAATGCCGCGGATGACGCGTTGCTTCGCGACGGCTTCCAGCCGGTCTCGATAGCTTCGGCTTGCCCCCGGTCTCTCGATATAGATGCCGCCGGACGCCGTCGCCCGGACCTCAACCACGTCGCCGGGCTTGAGCCCGACGGCGTCGCGCACCTTCTTGGGCAGCGTCACTTGGCCTTTCACGGTTATCGTCGTCACGGCCGTATCCATTCGGTTTGCGCGCTGGCAAACTAAGGTAGTCCCGCGAGGCGCAACGCCTCCGAGAACTCACGCCAGAACGCTTCGTCGTGGAACATATTTCTCGCACGGAGCTCCGCCAAAGTCAGGTCGGGCTCAATGGCAAGCACTGTCCGCACCACTTCTGCCGCCTCGCTCCGCCGGCCCTCGTAGACAAGGCTCGCAGCCAAAAGGCGAAGCGCAACGGCGCCGCGCGGATTCTGAAGGATGGCCTGTTTGGCCGCAGATACGGCTTCTCCGAACCGTCGCTGCCTGAAGTAGGCGTGAGCCATGCCGGACGCAATGTACCATCCTCTTGGGTCCCGCGGGCTCAAGCGCTGCGCGCGGGCAAGAAGCCTCAAGGCAGCGTCCGCATTCCCCAAAACTGCTTCGATCTGGCCAGCTATGGCTGAAGCGATCGCGGAATTGGGATTGAGCGCAAGCGAACGAACAGCCAGTTCTCGCGCGCGGTGCGGATCCATTTGCAACCGAAGAATGGCGCGTGCAGCCATCCAATAGACGTTGGCATCCTCCTTCGCGAGTTCGACTGCGCGCGAGGCCAACCGCGCTCCGAGTTTCGTCTCCTCGTCGCGATCCTTCGCCCAGCCCTGGTCCCGGCGCCATGTGTAGCAATAGGCAGCCAGTGCCATTGCCGGGGCGTAGCTGGGATCGATGGCGAGCGCCTGCTCAAGGTACCGCAGCGCCCCTGCAAGGCTTTCTTCCGTGAATTCGTATTCGAGCTGCTGCGCCCGCAGCAGCAGATCGTACGCATCGAGGTTCTCGGCGGGCTTGCGCTTGAGCCGTTCAATCTCGGCTAGCTGCAGCTTCGGTTCGATCGCCGCCACCACGCACTCAGTGAAGAGATCCTGAATGCCGAAAATGTCGTCCAGATTTCCCTCGAATCGATCGGCCCAGATGTGCATCGCAGAGGTTGCATCGATGAGCTGTCCGGTAAACCGGACACGATTGCCCTCGCGCCGCACACTGCCCTCAAGGACATAGCGGACCCCAAGCTCTCGTCCGACCTGACGAACGTCGACTGCCTTGCCCTTGTAGGTGAACGAAGAGTTTCGCGCGATCACGAAGAGCGAGCTGCAACGCGAAAGCGCTGTGATGATTTCCTCGGCCATGCCGTCTGCAAAGTAGTCCTGTTCGGGGTCCCCGCTCATGTTGGTGAACGGCAGGACTGCAATCGACGGCTTGTCTGGCAGAGCTAAGATCGGCGTTGCTGCCGTTTCAGCGGCCGCCGTACGGCCGCTTGTTTCGATCGCAACTGGGCCCACGAACCGGTAACCGCGACGCGCCAGCGTATCGATCCGGTGCTCGCCCGGCGCCTCCTTCAGCAGGCGGCGTAACGCAGCGATTTGGACAGTGAGATTGCTTTCCTCGACGGCAAGTCCGGGCCAAGCAGCTTCGATCAGCGCTTCCTTCGAGATGAGCACTCCCGGGCGCTCGACCAGCGCGTGTAACAGCGCAACGCCGCGCCGTCCGAGCGCGACCGGCTCGGTCCCCCGGAACAGCGCCTCAGCCTCCGCGTCAAGGCGGAAGGGGCCGAAATAGTAGGAGGCCGGCATCACCGCGATTTAGACCAAAAATTCGCAAGTATTTTACAAATTTTTCGGGGCTGCTTCACGACATCCCGGTGCCTGCAGGTGCATTTTTTGCGGGATTCATGCACCGTACATTGGGTGTTCAAGGGGGGATCGCCATGCAGCTTCTGCGCCGTCAATTTCTAGCCCTGACAGCGGGCGTTCTCGCGTTACCGGCATTGCCACGGATTGCACCGGCCGAAAGCTACCCGTCACGGCCCGTGCGTATCATTGTCGGTTTCGCGGCTGGCGGTCCCGCAGACTCCTGGGCCCGCCTCATGGCGCAATGGCTTTCCGACCGGCTGGGTCAGCAGTTCGTGGTCGAAAACAGGCCTGGCGGCGGCGGTAACATCGCCACTGAAGCGGTCGTGGCTGCGCCAGCCGATGGCTATACGCTGCTCCTGCTCGGCATCAACAACGTGCTCAACATCACGCTCTACGATAAGCTTAACTTCGACTTCATGCGCGACATCGTACCGGTGGCGGGCCTCAATCGCGGCTATGGCGTACTCGAGGTGCATCCGTCGCTTCCGGTCAAGACCGTTCCGGAATTCATCGCCTACGCCAAAGCCAATCCGGGAAAGATCAGCTACGCGTCCGGCGGCAACGGGAGTGCACCGCATCTCTACGGCGAGCTATTCAAGGTGATGGCAGGCGTCGATCTCGTGCATGTCCCCTATCGAGGCGGCGCTCCGGCGGTGCTGGATCTGCTAAGCGGGCAGGTGCCTGTCATGTTCGACAATCTGGGCACCTCGCTTGAACACATTCGATCTGGCAAGCTCCGCGCCCTGGCAGTGACGAGCCCTGCGCGCTTGGACGTCTTGCCTGATATCCCGACTATAAACGATTTCGTGCCGGGCTTTTCCGCGAGCGGATGGAACGGATTTGGCGCGCCCCGGAACACGCCGCCGGAGATCATCGAAAGGCTTAACCGCGAGATCAACGCAGGCCTTTCCGACCCCAAATTCAAGGATCGGTTGACCCAGTTCAACAACGTCGCCCTGTCAATGACGCCCTCGGAGTTCGGAAACTTCATGGCGGAAGAAACCGAGAAATGGGGCAAGGTTCTCCGCGCAGCGCACATCAAGGCGGAGTGAGCCGCGTTGCGCCTGTGATCACTTCCGCTCACCATCGTCGGTCGCTGGTTCGGAGACGCTCGCAGCGTCAATGCAGCGCGGCACTTCCGTCCAATTGCTCCGGCGTGTCACGCCGCTCGTGATTCGTTGCGGCAGGGGACGGTAATCAGCGCAGTCGCGCCGAATCGCCCAAAATAGGCAGCGTCGCCTGTCCTCACCTGGGCCAGGACCTTCGTCAGCGCGTCCGCGACGGTACAGGTCGGAGCGATCACCGAATATGCGTTCCGCTCCACGAGCGGCTCGTGCCTCGCTGCGCATACCAGTGCGCTGACCTCTGTGCCGCCTGTGATCTTCCGCGTCTGCGCGGCGCTTGATGTCGCAATCGAGCCGTTGCGCAGCACGCCGGCGTGCCGGATCAGCGATGGATTGATCGGGTCGCGGATGTAGATCGGATGGCCTTCGCGGCCCATAACCCGCAGGTCGCCGCCGGCATTGACGACCGCGGTCCGCACGCCGTGCCGTCGCAGTGTCGCAATAGCGCGATCGACCGCAAAGCCTTTGGCGATACCGCCGAGGTCAATGGCGACGGGCGCATCGAATACGATGCGGTTTCTGCCAACAAAGCGAAGCGCCGACAGCCGGCCCGATTGCAAGCCGGCAAAGCCATGGTCGGGCAGCAGCTCCCAACGCACCAGTTCGGCGCCGATCGCGCAGTCGAACAGGCCGCCGGTGGCGTGAAAAAGCGCGAGCGCGCGCCGGATGACATGGGCCGTCCATGGATGGATCTCGACGGGTTCGATTGCGGCACGGCGGTTGAGCGATGTCACATCGCTTTGAAGGTCGTGAAAGCTCATCAGCTTGTGGACAAGCTCCACCGCGCCGAATGCGGCGTCGATGGCGCGCTCCATCATCGCCTCCGGGAGGCCTTCCGCGCAGACCTCCACATAGGTGCCGAGCAGCGGCCGCGACCGCCTCATCGCCCGCCCTTCAGATTCGCCTCGTACATGTTGAGGACGCGCTTGACGCCGTCGGTAATGTGCTTCGATGACAGCGTGGCGCCGCTGATATTCTTGATGTCGGCGTTGAGCTGCAGCGTCGAGCTGGCGCTCTTGCCGACGAACTGGGCTCGCCACGAAGCTTCGCGGACTTCATAGCCGTAGGACTCGTTGTATTGCAGAATCTCGATCTGCCTGACGGTGCCGTTCGGGTTGATGCCGATGGCGTACGTGATGTACTCGTGCTTGCCGACCACGCGATCGACGATGAAGTAGCCTCCGGACGATACGCGCCAGACGCCAGGCCGTCCCGCACTTGCGAACGAGGCGCCCGGAAATATCGCCCGCTGCGCCTGTTCGGTGGTCAAGTAGACAGTCGCTTTTGCCGGCACGGTAATAACGAGTGCCGCCGGGACGGCAGCGATGGGTGTCCAGCGCATTGGATAACTCGCTTCAGGATTGCGTTTGATCTGGAACGTCGGCTTGGCAACGCCGACGCGAATTCCACGCGCCGCCGGATCCGAAATGGACTCGGCGGCGCTTCGCCTCCGATCGCAGGTGGGAGACTGCGAGCGGAGGAGATTCAGTTTGCCGTGCCTTCGCGACATCGCATCTTTAGAATGTGTATCCGGCCTTGATGCGAAGGCGAAATCTCTCGAAATCGTTGTCTCCGATATATCCGCCGATCAGCGCGCCGGGTACGGTATCCGTGTGAGCGGTTGCCCAGGGCATCTGCCACATTGCGCTCACCGTGACGAAGAACCTTTCTCCGCCATAGTGAATATTCGGGCCGAGATAGTAACCGCTGTTGGACTCGTGATTGAACCAGAAGCTGTTGTATTCGCGCTCGTTCGTGATCTCAAACCCGGCCGACCAGTTTGCCATGAAGCGGTAGGATGCGCCGAAAGTGAAGTTGACGTCGGTCTCTTCCTGCCAGCTGTTGCCGATACCGGAGTCGTTGGGGACGTAACGGAATTCCGGCGCATAGGTGAAGTTGAACGCCAGGGTGAGAAGATCATCGAAGAAGTTCTTCTGCAGGATGAGCCGGGTTTCGATCTCCCTGAAGTTCGGGCCGACCGTGGGCTCCACGTAGAGAGCGAGGCCGATCGGGTCGGTGTACGGGCTCAGAATCCTGTAGATCAATTCGCCGGACACGCCGACGAAACGCCACTTGTTGAAGTGGTCGTCCGGGCCGGGTTGGAATTCGGCGAATTGCTCTGGCGGCGTCGTCTCGCCGAAGGGGCCGTTATGAAACGCCTGTGTCCAGTTGTAGTTGAGGTAGAGAGCAGCCTGCAGCTGATCCGTGACCCCGTATTCGAATTCGGTTCGATGCTCGAGCTGATCATAGGAGCCGCTGTTTTTCTGACGCCGCCACGTCAGCCATTGCTCGATTTCCTTGCCGCCCTGCGGCAGCAGGTCGGTCGTGTACAGAAAACCGAACAGCGGCTCGTCCGCGAAGGCCGCGCAGGTGGTGATCGCCGAAAGCGCAACAAAGCTGAGCAGCACGCGACGCGGTGTCGCCCAGCTCCTGTGTCGTCGCGGCTGGACGCATTCTCGCGGCGCCTGCGAAATCGCTCCGGCGCCGCCCGGCTGTGCGTTTGTGTCGATGTACCGATGAAGCGTGTTGCCCGCGTCGGTTGCCCGCAGACGCGGCGATGGGATATTCAATCTCGCATGCATTGCCAGCCCCTTTCTTGGTCCATGCTGCGGACCTGGTCATTGGCTGGCTGCCGATGCCGCGACGGCAAAGGTTGCTGGCTTGGAAATCACATACCCGACGCTTCTCTGCTCCGCCGACGTCACTTGCACCGGGAAGCCTTCCTGCGCCTGAGGTACTATTTCGTTAGAATCAGTTTCCCCGCTGCCGTCACTTGTAGCCGATAATCGTCCTGATCATGGCGAATGATGACCCACCGTTGTCCGCGCAACAGATCCCGGCTAGAAATCGTTCTTGGCGTATTGTCGGTAGGCTGCGCGGCCGGCGGGTGTTGGCTCGGCGTGTCCGACATCGCACTGCTCCGTCCGCTCCTGCTGTCTCGCATTCGGCATGCATCGAATGTTCATCGGCAATTTTTAATGCCGCGCCGAAGACACCGTCAACGGCCAATTCGTTGTTCTTACACGTTTACTAATTCTAAACTTCAGTCCTCAGCGTGAGAGCATTGCGATGGAATGGAGTGATATCGGCATAGTGCTTGGCGCGCGCCGTCACGGCGAGACGAGCGCGGTCGCCGAGCTGATGACTCGCGAACATGGACGTCACCTCGGCCTCGTGCGCGGCGGCTCCGGGACGCGCCACCGGCCGGTGCTGCAGGTCGGTAATCTCGTGACTGCGACCTGGCGTGCGCGGCTCGACGAACATCTCGGCCATTACGTCATAGAGGGGCTCAACCTGCGTGCAGCATCGTATCTGTCGGCGGCGCACGCCCTTTATGGTCTCAACCACCTTGCGGCCCTGTGCCGGCTGCTGCCGGAGCGCGATCCGCACCAGCCGGTGTTCGAACTGCTGGAGCACACAATCGCGCATCTCAGCGAGCGGTCGCTTGCCGCGGCATTGATGGCCCGCTTCGAGCTGGAACTGCTGTCGGAACTCGGCTTCGGCCTCGATCTCGACTCCTGCGCCGCCACCGGCACGACCGCCGAACTCGTCTACGTGTCGCCGAAGAGCGGTCGGGCGGTGTCGCGAAAAGCCGGCGAGCCGTGGCGCGACAGGCTCCTGGCGCTGCCGGCCTTCCTCGGCGCAGAAATGTCCGAGGTTCCATCGGCCGCCGAGTTGAGAGAGGGATTCGCGCTCACGGGCTTCTTTCTTGCCCGCCATGTCTACGAGCCGCGGGGCGAATCTTTGCCGGAGGCGCGCCATCATTTCATCGCCGCCGCAGTGGGGGGAGGGTAGGGCGGGCAAAGGCGCATCGTGCAGAGCCTGGTTGTTCGTGCGAACCCTTATGCGCCTTTGCCCACGCTGTCTGACTTCGCGGCTTGAGCGCGTGGGCAAAGTCGCGAGCGGTCGCTGCGACATGCCATCAGCCGCGGCAGGCGACTTTGCCCGCCCTACAAGGTTGTCCCGCGCTTCTGCTTTCGGTATCCAATTCCCATGGCTACCACACTGATTCCCGACCCCCCTGACGTGCAGGAAATCACGCTGCGTGATGCGCTGGAGGAGCGCTATCTCGCCTATGCGCTCTCCACCATCATGCACCGCGCGCTGCCGGATGCCCGCGACGGCCTCAAGCCAGTGCACCGGCGCCTGCTTTATGCCATGCGCCTGTTGCGGCTCGATCCCGGCGCTGCGTTCAAGAAGTGCGCCCGCGTGGTCGGCGACGTCATCGGCAAGTTCCATCCCCATGGCGATCAGGCCGTCTATGACGCGCTGGTGCGGCTCGCCCAGGATTTCGCCCAGCGCTATCCGCTGATCGACGGGCAAGGCAATTTCGGCAACATCGACGGAGATAACCCGGCGGCGATGCGCTACACGGAGGCGCGCCTCACCGAGGTGGCGCGGCTCCTGATGGAAGGCATCGACGAGGACGCGGTCGATTTCCGTCCGACTTATGATGGTTCCGAGGAAGAGCCTGTGGTGTTGCCGGGCGCATTCCCGAATCTGCTCGCCAATGGCTCCCAGGGCATCGCGGTCGGCATGGCGACCGCCATACCGCCGCATAACGCGGCGGAACTGTGCGATGCGGCACTCCACCTCATCGAACATCCCAACGCCAAAAGCCGCAGCCTGCTGAAGTATGTGCCGGGGCCGGATTTCCCGACCGGCGGCATCATCGTGGACGACCCGGCTGCAATTGCGGAAGCGTACATCACAGGCCGGGGCTCGTTCCGGGTGCGGGCGCGCTGGACCAAGGAGGACACCGGCCGCGGCGGCTGGCAGATCGTCGTTACCGAGATCCCGTGGCTGGTTCAGAAGTCGCGCCTGGTCGAGAAGATCGCGGAGCTTGTCAACGACAAGAAGCTCCCGCTGGTCGCCGAGGTGCACGACGAATCGGCCGAGGACCTGCGCCTTGTCATCGAACCGCGGTCCCGCACGGTCGATCCCGAGTTGCTGATGGAATCGCTTTTCAAGCTCACCGAGCTTGAGAGCCGCATTCCGCTCAACATGAACGTGTTGGTGAAGGGCAAGATTCCCAAGGTCGTCGGCCTCGCCGAGGCCTTGCGCGAGTGGCTCGATCACCGGCGCGAGGTGCTGCTGCGCCGCACGAACCATCGATTGCGGCAGATCGAGAACCGCCTGGAAGTACTCGGCGGCTATCTGGTCGCCTACCTCAATCTCGATCGCGTCATCCGGATCATCCGCAACGAGGACGAGCCCAAGCCGGTCCTGATCCGCACCTTCAGGCTCAGCGAGGTTCAGGCGGACGCCATCCTCAACATGCGCCTGCGCAACCTGCGCAAGCTCGAGGAAATGGAGATCAAGACCGAGGACCGGGAACTGCGCGCGGAACGCAAGAAGCTGCAGGACCTGGTCAAGTCCGAAAAGGACCAGTGGAAGAAGGTCGCGGACGAGATCAAGGCGGTGCGCAACACCTTCGGCCCGCGGACGCCGCTCGGCAAGCGTCGCGCCACCTTCTCGCAGGCGCCTGAGCACGACGAGGCGGCAATCGAGGAGGCCATGGTGATCCGCGAGCCGATCACCGTGGTTGTGTCGCAAAAGGGCTGGATACGCGCTCTGAAGGGAACCGTAACGGACCTCTCGGGGGTTGGCTTCAAAGCCGATGACGGCCTGCGTTTCGCATTTCCGGCGGAGACCACGTCGAAGTGCCTGGTATTTGCGACCAACGGACGCTTCTACACGCTCGACGCCGGCAAGCTTCCGGGCGGTCGCGGCCACGGCGAGCCGGTGCGGCTGTTCATCGACCTGGAGCAGGAGTCCGACCTCGTCTCGGTCTTTACTGTGGTGGGTGGCCGCAAGCTCCTGGTGGCGAGCCGGGAGGGCAGGGGCTTCGTGGTTCCGGAAGACGAGTGCATCGCCAACACCCGCAAGGGCAAGCAGGTCCTCAATGTCTCGCCGCCGGACGAGGCGCGCGCGATCTGCATCGTCGAGGGCGAAACCGTTGCGACGATCGGCGAGAACCGCAAGATGCTGGTGTTCGGGCTTGACCAGGTTCCCGAGATGACGCGCGGACGCGGCGTCCGCCTGCAGCGCTACAAGGATGGCGGCCTGTCCGACATGAAGACGTTCAAGGCCACGGACGGATTGTCATGGACGGATTCCGCCGGGCGGGCATTCACGCTCGGTATGAAGGAACTCGCCGACTGGCGCG
>Ga0070734_10001192_pt1 | contig 40372 bp, 28 predicted proteins | sample Coa_R1_8_FD_66444 | JGI IMG/M metagenome (GOLD analysis project Ga0070734, IMG submission 66444) | Surface soil microbial communities from Centralia Pennsylvania, which are recovering from an underground coalmine fire - Coalmine... | ecosystem: Environmental > Terrestrial > Soil > Unclassified ...
GGCGACGGCGGGAGCGGCGGCACCGGCGGCGGCACAGGTGGCGGCGTCTGCGTGACGAAGAACGGACCGGCCTCCAGTCCGAAACGAAGGTAGTCGGCGAGCGCCGTCATCAGGTTCGACAGCCGCTGCGGCTGTTGCAGGAAGCTGAACACGCCCATCTCGCTGCCGTCGCTCGCGCCCTTCGTGATCGCGCTCGGAGCGTCATCGTCGAGCTGGGCGTAGTACGGGTCGCCGTAGCTGGTGCTCCGGAACGTCGGGGTGACCGTCAGCCGAACGCTCTCCTGACCCACGGTGTCGCCGGGATCCACCCCCGCCAGCGCCAGGGTCGGCTGGCAATCGAACTGCTGCGGAACGTGCGAGGGGGGCAACACGTCGGGCGGCGAGGCCGTCACCTCGCCGTTGAGCGGATCGACGTCGAAGAAGTAGCTGAACCGCAGGCACCCCTGCTGGACACGATCCGCGATGATCGTGCCCATGAAGATCGAGTTGCTGCCCAGCACCATCTCGCCGACCTTCGTGTCGCCGAAGACCGTCGTCCCCTGAATCGTCGCCGCGCCCGCGACGATGGCGTCGGGCGGCGCGCTGGGCGGCGATTCGGCCAGGAAGGCGTTGGGGATCGTATCGACGATGCTGTCGGTGATCGTCAGCGTCGAGAGGCGAACGTCGGTCGGCAGCGCGATCCGCCCGGTGATCACGCGGGTGAGCGAGACGGTCGCGGACGAGCCCTTGGGCGCGTCCGCCGCCAGCGTGGCCACCAGCCCGGGGATCTCCGGGAACTTGGGGCTGCCATCGGTGTCGAGCGCGACGCCGGGCACCAGGGTGCAGTGGCGGATGGCCAGCGCCGCCGCGCCGCTCGCGGAGACGACCAGCCCGGCCGACACGAGCAATCCGGTGAGCCGCAGCGTGCTCCCGGCGTCGGGCGTCGTCGCCCCCTGGCCGATGTCGAAGGTGATCGTCTGGTAGCCGCCGTCCGCCTCGATGAGCGGACGCACGGGCCTGGCGGCCCCGCTCTTCTGCTGGTCGCGATCGCCCTGCAGGGCGCGGATCTCCACGTCTCCCGCCGGGAGCGTCAGCCCGCTCAGCTGATAGACCTCGCTGTCCCCGATCTCGAACACGAACGGCGTCGGCGAACCGGCGGTCATCCAGTTGCCGATCGCCACCTCGAGCGCGTTGCCGCCGCCCAGGACCGGCTGGATGTTGGCCGGATCGACCGCTGGATCATCGGCGAAGGCGTCGGGGCTGGCGGCCCGTGGGTCGTAGAACCCGCCGCCGATCTCCCCGCCGAACCCGTAGAAGTAGCTGACGGTGATGGCCCCCGTCTGGGCCGGATCGATCTCCAGGCGCCCCAGCTCGGGATCGATCGCCGCCAGGATCTGGCCCGAGGGAGGCGACTCCTCGAACACCGAAGCTTCGCCGAAGGTGGAGAGGTCGCAAGCCGCCAGCTGCGCCGGCGGGATCGCGTTGCCCCCGATCTTGACCGTGATGCTGTTCAGGAACCCGGGCAGCGCCGGCGGCTGCCCCTGGCGGATCGCCTCGTAGTCCTCGAACAGCAGGCGGCGTCCGATGGCGGTCGGCACCTGGTCCTCGGTCGTACGCACGTCGAGATCGGCGCGCGTCTGTTGCTGGTTGAAGAGCAACATGTCGGCGCCCAGCGGGTTGAACCGGAACCGGTTGACCCCGCCCTCGGCCGGCGTCGCGGGCACGTCGATGGCAGGGAAGACCGGCAGCCGCCAGAGATAGACGCCGATGTTGGGGACGTTGTACTTCCCGCGCTGATCGTCGACGTGGCGGACGTCCAGCGTGTGCTGGGCCGTCTCGAAAGGCCCGCCCAGCCGGCGCAGCGCCTTGTCGTCGTGCAGGCTCACGGTGGCGAAGCTGGTCGCCCGGACGTGGTTGACGTTCTGGGTCGTGATGAGCCGCTGGAAGAACTCCACCACGTGCGCGGGCCAGCCGGTCACGTCCTGCGCGAGGCGCTCCAGCACCGCCGCCGTCCCCTTGCGGCGCCGGAAGGCGATGGTGTTGGCGACGTAGGCGCGCTCGTTGAACGCCTGGGTCGGCGAGCCGCCGCCCGGGAACGTGTTGAGCCCCGGCACGGCGAGGAGGTCGGCGATGTAGGGGATCACCCACGGCGCGCACGTCTCGATGAACCAGTTGTCGTAGAGGCCGGCAATGTCGTCCTCCACGCGCTGGAACTGGGTCTCCATGATCGCCAGCAGCGCGCGTAGCGGCTGGCCGTTCTCCGCGTCGCGCTGCCGGACGAACAGCGGCAGCAGCGCGTAGAGCCGTTCGTTGATGGGTGGATCGCTCACGGCGTCAGCACCTGGCTGAGATCGATATTGGCCGGATCGATGAGGAGGATGGTGGCGGGGACGAAGGTCCCGCTCTGATCGAACTGAGCGACGTTGGCGGTGAGCTGGTTGGAGGTGATCTTGGCCGTCTCGTCGGTCAACGTCACCACGTTGGAGGCGATCACGCCCGGCACCCCCTGCACCAAGGCCACGATCTCGGCCTCGCTCACCGGCTGGCCGAAGTCGCGCTCGGCGAAGGAGAACGACTGGACCAGCAGCGCCGCGATGGCCGCCCGGACGTCGGCGGCGATGAACCGGGGGTCGATGTCGAGCGCCAGCGTCAGCGAGAAGTCGTGCTCGACGAAGCTGTCGACCGGGACCCGCAACACCAGCGACGGATCGGCATTGAGCTGCAGCGACGAGGCCAGGTTGGCGAGCAGATCCGAATCGGCGGGGATCGGCTTTCCGTCTGCCCCACCGACGGTCAGCTGCACGATCTGCTGGCTGCCGTTCCACAGCAGCCGGGACTGTGCCTTGCCGATGCCCGCGAACGTCCGGGCGAAGTCCTGGACGTCACTGACCGAGACCACCCGATCGATCGTGCGCACCGTCAGCGGCGCGTTCTGGCGGGCGTCGTCGATCGACGCCGGATCCTCGGCGCCGGCCGCGGCCAGCGGGTTGTTCACCGACCGCACGCCCAGCGGACGGACGGTCAGGAGCGACAGCGTCTGCGCGGCGACCTGGCCGCCGAGGCCGATCCCGGTGCGGTAGTCGGCGACGATGTTGGCCGTCCCGGTGGGCAGCCGCGAGCCGTGAATGCCGTCGCCGAAGATGATCTCGGACTGACCGTCGTTCGTGCGCCGGATCGTATAGACCTGGTCGGTGGGCCCCGAGCCGAACAGGGCCGCCACCTCGAGCCACTCCACGCCGTTGACCCGCACGGTCAGCGTGCTCTGCGCGCCGCTCGGCGCGTCGGGTGACGAGGTGAACGTCAGCGGGGGCTTCTTGAGCTCGAACGTCTGGTTGGCGACCGCCGGGTTGCCGCTGCCCAGCGCCTCATTGGCGACGGTCTCGCCGTTGGTGGCCGCGGCGACATTCGCCGAGAGCGTCAGCGTGCCGCGGTCGTAGATGAAGCTGAGCGGCTTGTCGAGCTGGAGCAACATGCGGCTCGTCCCCTGGTAGACGGCCGCGATCTGGCGAATCTCCGCGATCGTCTCGCCGGATGGGTCGGCCGGAACGGTGTCGACCGCGAAGAAGGGAAGCGTTGCCGTCCCGGTGGCGCCCGTGCGGCTGCGCAGCCGCCAGACCTTGGTGGGGACCGAGATCTTGCCGTAGCCGGTCTGCGCCGGGCCGTCCGCGAGCTGATCGAGCAGCTCGAAGGTGTGCCCGGAGAGCGGCTCCCGCGCCCCGACCGGCTCGTCGAGGATGAGGCCCCCCAGCTCGTTCGGGTCGGTGGGATCCTGCGGAGGCGTCATGAGCCCCTGCAGCTCCGCCACCAGGGGACCGATCTCGCTGAGATCGGTGGGGTCGGTCGCCGTCACGTAGTCCCGCGTCCGCCGCGCCAGCGTCTGGTCGTCCACGACCTGCAGGTTTGGGCGCTTGCCGACCAGCGCCACCTTCTGTCCGGGCGTCAACCCCTGGACCGAGAGGCCCACGGCCAGGAAGTTGCCCGTCGGCCCAGGAAACGTCACCTCGGTGCTGGTGGGAATCTGGATCTCGGGAATCTCTTCCTTGCCGTCGACCGGCTTCAGCACCGGGCGGTCGCCCAAGGTCAGCTCCTCGCTCTCGACGAGGAACTGCGAGTCCCGGCGATTGATCGACGGCAGCTGCGTCGGCAGGTCGGTGATCACCCGGGTCACCCCCGTGCTGAGCGCGAAGCCGGTCCGGGTGATCACGTTGGGGCCGTCGATGATCTGGAACAGCGCCGCCCCCTGTAGCGGGTCGGTGGACGGCTGGAACACGTCGACCGCCGGATCGACGAGGCTGTCTTCGCCGATGCTCAGCGGAAACGGCTCGGGGGCCAGATTGGCCGGCGGGAAGTTCGTCGTGGTGGACCTCGTCTCCAGGCCTCCGGTCGGCTGGCCGGCCAGCGCCACCCACCCGCCGACCAACATCTTGGGATCGCTGATGTCGAAATCGAAGGCGGCCTGACCACTGTCCTCGTTCTCCAGCTCCAAGCTGTGGCTGTCGACGTTGAAGCCGGCGTCCGTGGTGACGCCGTTGAAGCCGACGACGATGTTGCCCCAATCGTCGAACAGGTCGCTCGTGGTCTGCGCGACGGGGGACGGTAGGCCGTACTGGACCAGGAACGAGCCCTTTATCTCCGAAGAGAGCAGCCGGAATTGCATGGCGTTGTGCCCGAACATCTGCGTGCGCTTGCGCATCGCGAACACGCGCGTGGTGGTGACGCCGCTGTTCTTGCTGGCGTCGGTCACCGCCGTGGTGACCGACAGGCCGCCCAGCCAGGCGACGCGCGTCCGCTTGTTCGGCTGATCGACGTCGACCTCGGTCAGGATCCGCAGATCCCAGTTCGCGCTGTCGGGGTCGTCGGCGCGATCGCCGCCCACGATGAGGATGGTGTCGCCGACCTGCAGCTGGGTGGCGATCCCGTCGAGGAACAGATCGGTCATTCCCAGCAAGATCTGCTCGGGATCGGTCCGCCGGGGCGGGAAGGCGTTCCACTCGGGGCGGGCGGTGATGGCCTCGATCGTCTCGAAGGTCTGCGGCAGCTGGCCCGGACCGGGGACGCTCTGCACCCTGGTCCCCACCGGCACGGTCACCTGGTCGGGCGCCCCGACCGCGCTCTCGACGGTGAACGCCAGGTCGGCCCCCGCCGCGACGCCCGGCGCCAGCTCGTACCCGATCTCGCGCGCCAGCTCCAGCAGCGACTCCCGGTCGGTCGCGGTCCGCAGGTAGCCCTCGTTGGCGATCCGCTCCTGGTAAAAGGTCAGCACGTCGGCCACGGTCGCGCAGGCGTCGAGCAGCGCGATGCTCGCGTCGTCCGCGGCGCGCGTGGTCAGCGCCGTCAGCGGCCGGAGCGCCGAGGGATCGAGGCTGTTCGGCGGCACCGTCTCGTGGGGAAGCGTGTCGATCATCCGCTGCAGGAAGGTCGGCTGGATGTCGATGCGGTACTGCAACGCCGGCTGGCCCGGCGGATTGAAGATCGGCTGCTCCGGCGTCTCCACCTCGCAGCAGCCGCAGTTGTCGAGAGTCGGATCCGGTTGGTCGCTCATGTGCCACCCAACATGACGAGTTCAAGCGTGCCGTTCTCGGGCTGGCTCGGATCGTTGTCGAGGCGCGCGATCTCGAGACGATCCATGTGCAGAAGGCCCTGCGCCTGGTCGTCCGGGTCCGGGACCTCGTTCAAGCGCTGAAACACGAAGTTGTCGTCGGTGGTGATGACCGACGCGACGCCGGGGACCGCCAGCACGGCGGCGAGGATCCGGCTCCGGAACACCGGCTGACCGAAGGTGAAGTTGTCGGGATGGAAGAAGCCGAGCTGTCCGTTCGGCAGCTGCCGGTCGCTGAGCGCGTCGTCCAGCGCCTGCTCGACGTTGGCCCGCAGGAACCCCGGCTGCACGCAGACGGTCAGCTTGATCTTGAGCGGAACCGAGATCGCGCCCTGGATCTCCAGGTCGTACCCGGCCAGCCGGAACCGCTCGAGAAACGCGGCGAAGTCTGTCTTGAAGGCGTCGTCGACCGCCAATCCGCCCAGCCGATCGACGGCCACGAACATCGTGTACCAGCTGCCGGTGAAGCGCCTGGTCGCGACCGCGCGCTGGACGCCGGGGTGCCGGAGCGCGACGTCCGAGTAGTCGGCCTCGGTCACCGCGCGCTCCTGGATCCGGAACGCCTGCGGAGCGTTCAGCTGGATCGACTGGGCGGGCTCCGGATCCGCCCCTCCGGCGGCCGGCAGCACGTTCCACACGGCGGAGACGCCGGCGACCGAGGTGACGATGTGAACGAGGCTATCGGCGCCCACGTTGCCAGCCGTCCCGTTCCCCACGCGGTAGCAGGCGAACAGCGGCTCGGTCGGTATCAATCCCTGCGTTCCGTCGCCGAAGCGAAGCTGCGCGGTGCCGTCGTTCTGCATCTCCACGACGAAGCTCTGGGTGAAGGGCCCTGCCTCGAGGAGGTCGCTCACCGGCGTCCAGAAGTCGGTCCCCGGCTGGGGATCCGTGGTGCAGACCGGTTTGACCGTGGGGTCGCTCGGGACGGGAAACAGCAGGATCTGCGGGACAGCCAGGGTGGGATCGCCCGTCAGCGCCTCGGCCGCCGGGGCCGTCGAATCGACGGGCTCCGCGTTCTGGTTGGCGTCCAGGACCTGGGCCTGAAAGGTCATGGGCCCCTGGGTCAGGTTGGGGATGTACCGCTGGTTCCCCCGCACGGTCGACTGGAGCGGCAGCACCTCCAGCACGCTGTGGCCGTGATCGGCCAGCACGATGTTGCCGCGCGCGATGGAGAGCGGTTGCGTCGACCCTTGCACCGAGAGGCACAGCGGGAACGTCAGCGCGTCCTCCGCGGCCCACGAGATGTCCACCACGTCCGTCTTGGTGAGGGGATCGAAGTTGGCGCGGACACCCGTCAGGCGCACCACCTGGCGATGCTTGGGATCGGGCGGCGCTCCCAGGTTCGGGCTGTGCACCTCCTCGAACGCCAGCAAGGTCCCCGGGACCAACGCCCCGGTGTCGAGTGGATTGAGGACCAGATGCTGACCGGTGTTGTCCAGTGTGGCGCGGACCGCCCCCTTGGGCAGGCAGCACTGATCGTCGCCCCAGGTGTAGAGCGGGATGCGATTGTGCGCCGCATGCAAGGTCAGCGGCGCCATCGTCTCGAACACCTGCGAGCCCGCGTTCAACGCGGTCTGGAGGTCGGCGTCGGTGACGTTGGTGGTCTCGAGACCGTCGGTCAGGCTGATGAGCGGGGTGTGCGCGGGGAGCGTCTGACCCTCCGCCAGGCTGGGAGGGTCCGAAGGCCCGTCGGCGAAGGGCTCCTCTCCCTGCCCGGGCGGTGAATCGGTCGCGCCGATCTCGATGTGGACGAACGCGCGCGCGTTGGTCCCTTCGCTGGGCGTGTAGTTGAGGAGGCGCGCGTGCCGGCGCAGCGACGGCCGGTGCCGGGCGGTCCCCAGATACGCCTCGTTCGAGACGGTGTCCTGGAAATAGCTGAGCTGATCGGCCGCGTAGGCCAGGAGCTCGACGATCGTGATGCCGATGTCCGCCTCGCTCCGCTCCGTCCACTGGGGGAACGTCTGCGAGAGGCGATCGAGCATCAGCTGCTTGAAGCTGGCGTAGTCCTTCGACAGGTAGTCGATGATCGGGGCCTGCGTGACCGGCGGCGGGCAGGTGTCGACGACCAGGCAATCGAAGTCGCTCTTGCACTCGACCTTGAACGAGAACGTCACCCGCGACAGCTGGCTGTCGAAGCCGAACAGCGGCAGGTTGAAGCCGTCGGCGTCCTCGGCGCTGCCGTCCAGGATCTCGAGCTCGTAGGGCGAGAAGTCGCCGCTCACGTCGGTGCGAACGACCAGGATGCGGGCCATCGCGTCGGGGTCGCTGGTCGGCAGCGAGGGCCCGACCAGGGATTCAATGTTCCCGAAGTCGTCCGGCGGATTCAGAATGATGGGGTTTCCGTCGGCGTCGACGTTGGCGGCGGGGCCGGCCATGAGATGGGTGGCCGAGATCGACCAGAGGATGTTGACGTTCGGGATGCGAACCCCGCCCGTGATCTCGAGGTTGAGCGGCCGGTTGCGCTCCAGGCTGGTCGGCACCGGCAAGAACAGGTGCACGAGCAGGATCATCTGCCGGTAGCTCGGCTGCGCCGACAGCTCGGTGTCGAGCACCTCGAGGAAGTCGATGCCGTTGTAGACGACGTCGATGGTGCGGACGACCAGGACCTGCGTCGGGGTGGTGAGCGCGCTCAGCCGAGAGTGAAGGACGGTCGCGACCTGCGCCGCCTCGTTGGCGTCGGGGATGATCGACGACGGGTTGGCCAGCAGCGCGTCGGCCGACGCGCCCCAGGCGATCGGCAGGTCGGTGATCGTGACGCCCCCCTGCACCAGCATGTTCGGCAGCCCGTTCTGCACGACGACCGGGAGGTGCAGGAACAGGATGCGCCCGCGCAGATCGATGTCGTTCGGGAAGCCCGACCGGGGCGCCAGGTCGTCGTCCTCGGGGACCTCGACCAAGGTGACGCCCGCGAAGGAGGCGTCGGCGGCCAGCAGGCGCGCGCGGGCCTGGTTGGTGCAGCGATATTGCGGCGCCGGGCTAAGCATGGTTGGTCAGCTCGACCGTGTTGATCTGCTGGGTGGAGTTCACCAGGTACTGGACCCGGACGGTCACCGTCGAGTCCTCGATCTCGATCAGCACGGAGTTCACGACGATCCGGTCGCCCAGCCACTTCATGAGCGCCGCCTGGACCGCGAGCTGCAGCGCCGGCGCGGCCGCGGCGTTGTTGGGCGCGAACAGCATCCGGCTCACGGCGCTGCCGAAGGTCGGCATGTTGACCCGCTCGCCGGGCATCGTGAACAGCACCTGCTCGATGAGGTCGCGGATGTGATCGGCGTCGTCGGTGACCGCGGTGCGCCCGTTGCCGCCGATCCGAAACGGAAAGTCGATGTTGATCGTCATTGGGCGGTCACCCTGGTCTGGGTGGCCATGCCTTGCAGCGGCGTCCCGGTGCCGGCGCAGATCGACTGGCTGTCGATCAGCAGGAGCGGCTGCCCCTGCGAGGTCACGCGGGTCGCCCCCACGATCCAGCTGGCCGTCACGCAGGGGGGAGCGCCCGTCCCGGTCAGCCCGCACCCGGCGACGACCCACGGCGCCGGCAGCGTCACGCTCGGCAGGCCGCTCAGCGTCACCCTCGGATTCGGCGTGGTCGCGTTGGCCAGACCGCCGTGCGAGCAGATCACGGTCGCCCCGGCGTCGAGCAGCAAGCCGGGCATCAGATGACCTCCAGCGCGCCGCTGTTGATGTTGACCTGCGGCCCCAGGATCTCGATGGTCCCGCCCTGACCGTCGTCGATCTGGATCCCCAGCGCCGTCAACGCGATCTTCTGCCCCGTCGACGTCTGTATGGTGACGCCGCCGATCCCGGGCGTGTCGTCGAGGGTGATGCTGTTGCCGCCGATCGACTTGATCATCACCTTCTGGTACGGCGGGACCTGCACCTCGGGCGGCGGATCGGCGGGCGAGCCCCACCAGCACCCGGTCCAGATCGGATACTCGGGATCGCCGTGCTCGAACTCGATCCACACCCCCACGCCGACGTCGGGCAGCGCGAAGAACCCGGCGCCCGAACCGGCAAACGGCGTGCACGCCGTGGCCCAGCCGCTCTCGTCGGAGCCGAGGACGTCCGGCACGGTCGCGCGGATCCGCCCGGTGAACAGCGGATCTTTGTTGTCCGTGACGATGCCCCGGTACTTCCCGTAGTAGGGAGGGCTCATGGGACCACCACCGGGCTGATGCTCTCCGTCCCCTCGCGGGTGATGACGAAGCTCTGCGTGTACTTCCCGACCTCCAGGTGATGCGTGACCTGTCGGAGATAGTAAAAGCCGTCGTAGGCCGAGACGCCCCGGACGCCGATGAGGCCCCGCGCCATCATGACCGACCCGTAGCGCGAGGTGTCGACCTCACCCGTCCCGGTGACGGGCTCGGGCGCGCCGGTCACCTTGGCCACCGAGCTCAGGAAGGCGCGGCTCGGCGTCTCGTTGGCACTCTCACGAAGCTGATCCTTCCGCTTGCTGGGCGTCGGGTTGACCACCAGGGGCGGTAGACGCAGCGACGGTAGCTCGGGGATGGGGAAGACCGACTTGCTGATCGGCTCGATGAACGCGCTCGAATCGGTCACGCCGACCTGGGCCAGGCCGTCGTTCGTGAAGTGCAGCGACGTGACGTTGTCGCTGGTGATCGTGTTGATCGCCAGCATCGACTGCGGCAAGGAGTCACGAAGCTCCGGCGCGAACACCGCCTGATTCACACCCGGGAGCGTCGGATTGATGTGGAACACGTACCCGTTGCGCTTGGCCAGCCGGCGGATGAACTGCAGGTCCGTCTCCGCCTGCCGGGGAATCCGCTGCAGGAAGATGGGGATGTCGGTGGTCGGCGTGACCACCGGGATGAGACCCAGCTGCGGGTAACTGGCCAGGATCTGGGTGACGATCACGAAGTCCGGCATGTTGGGGAACGAGGCGCTGCGATCCTCGAGATCCATCATCACGCTCACGTCACGTCCGCTCAGCGTCAGCGTGCTGCGGCCGGGCTCGGGATGGGGATCGATCTGGTGGTGGGTGATGACCCCGTTGATGAGCACCTGGAAGCTCGCGCCCACCAGGACGGCGATGACGACCGAGCTGAAGATCGCCGTCGCCGGGTCGACCAGCTGAGGGAACCCCAGCAGCCCGTCCTGCGACAGCGCGAACACCAGCTGGAACCCGTCGCCGTCGTCGGTCTGGGTCACGTCGGCGGACAGCAACGCCTCGGTCACCTCCGGCGGCTGCGGCGTGGGGATCGGATCGCCCAGCCAGAGCAGGACCCGGACGCCGAGGGTGGTGTCGAGGTTGCTCATCGGGTCGATCCTGCAAACAGCGGCAGCGCTATCTCGATCACCCGGCCGGGCGTCTCGGTCAGCTCCTCGGCGCGAAACACCACGTTGAAGTCGGCGATTCGCCAGAACACCGTCGGATCGCTGAGGAACTTGGCGGTGAGGTTGTCGATGCGATCGCCCTGCTGCACCGTCTGCGTGACGAAGCTGACCTGCCCGGCGTTGGACGGGATGAAGCGCCGATTGAGGAACTGGATCTGGATCGGCAACCCGTTCCGGGTAACCGTTACCGAGCTGGTGCCTACCTGGGCGTAGCGGCTGGTGGAGTTGATCATGTCTGCCCTCGCCCCCCGTCAGAGAGAGATGTCCGCCGCCAGTTGCACGTTTCCGGACGCCACCGCCGCGATCGTCCCCACCCCCTGAATCGTCGCCATCGCCTCCTTCAACAACTGGTGACCGAGGAACAGCGCGCCACCCAGGCTCACGATGCCGAGGTCGTGATAGTTGAGGACCCGCATCTCGAGGTGCACCTTCGCGCGGATCGGGTTCAGCTCGCCGTCGAAGAAGTCCTCGGTGATCGTCATCGCCGAGATGCGGACCGGGAGCACGCGCTTGATGCCCCACACGAACAGCGAGAGCGGCGCGCCGGGCTCGATGACCGGGCGCAAGCCCGCCAGCAGCAACGCGCCGTTGATGATCATCCCCGCCGCCTTGGGGTAGAGGAGCATCTCCAGCGACGCCAGCGCCGGGTGGATGCCGAGCTGGGTGGCGAGCGGATTGCCCTGCTCCAGCTGATCGGTGGCGTCGATCTCGATGTCGGCGGTGATCGTCTCGGTCGGCGGCGCGAAGAACCGCAGGATGTCGCTCTGGCTCTCCGTCCCCTGCGCCGCGCTCGCCACCGACAGGCTCCGGCTCAGGGTCTCCGGGTTGTATTGAAAGACGATCAGGCTGGCGAGCGGATTCGTCTCGTCCATGCCGATGATGGCGCCCTTGTGAAGGCTCATGTTCTCCCTCCGTCGGTGACTGGCGGACGGCCGATGGGCGAAGGCAGGCTCACACCAGCCCCCGCGTCTCGGATTCCATCAGCGTCTTGTTCAACTTTCCGTACTCGGTCGCCGCTGCCTGGACCACGTGCGCGCCCGTGATCGGCTGGCCGGCGTCGGCCGCCAGGAAGGCGGCGGCCATGGCGATGTTGCGGATCGAGCCCCCCGTCACCGCCAGGCGCGAGAGCGCCGCCGGGTCCAGCCCACGGACGGGCGCCTGGGGCGGGAACGCGCGCGCCCAGATCGCCGCCCGCTGCGAGGCGTCCGGGAACGCGAAGTGGACGACGAAGCGGAGCCGACGCGTGAAGGCCTGGTCCAGCGACTGACGAAAGTTGGTGGTCAGGATCGCCAGGCCCCGGTAGGTCTCCATGCGCGACAGCAGGTAGCTGACCTCGATGTTGGCGTAGCGATCGTGGCTGTCCTTCACGTCGCTGCGCTTGCCGAAGAGCGCGTCGGCCTCGTCGAACAGCAGGATGGCGCCGCTCTCCTCGGCGGCGTCGAACACCCGCCGCAGGTTCTTCTCGGTCTCGCCGATGTACTTGCTGACGACGCGGCTCAGATCGACCCGGAACAGATCGAGCGCCAGCTCGTTCGCGATCACCTCGGCGGCCAGCGTCTTGCCGGTGCCGCTCTCGCCGTGGAACAGCGCGCTGATGCCCAGGCCGCGGTCCCCGCTGCCCGCCAACCCCCACTTCTCGTAGACCAGCGCGCGTTGGCGGAGCTGGGCGGAGATCTCGCGCAGCGCCCTGGCGGTGTGCTCGGGGACGACGAGGTCGTCCCAGCCCACGTTCGAGGAGATCCGCGCCGCCAAGCTGTCGAGCCGTTGCCGCGAGGCGACCCGGCACGCCCGCTGGAGCGCGCGGCCCACCTCGCCGGGCGCCGCGCCGACCTCCAGGCTGCCGCGGAGCGACGCTGCGACCTCCTCGACGGCGGTGGTGCTGGACCGGAACTGCGAGGCCACGCCCTCCAGCGCCTCCTCGGGGCACTGAACGCTGGGCGGAAGCGCGTGCCGCCAGATCTCCACCTGCTCGCTGATCAGCGGCCTGGGCGCCTCGAGCCGGACGGTGTCCCGCCGCCGCAACGAGATGGGCGCCCGGGTGGCCAGCACGACCGGCGCGCCGACGACCTCGGCCAGCTCGACGGCCGCGCGCCAGGTCTCCGCCGTGTCGTCGGTGAGGTCGATGAGAAGAACGGCGCCCGACATGGCGTGCTCGCGCTCCCACAGCCGCGCGGCGCTGGCACGCTCGTTGGCGCCGCCCGGGACGTCCGCGCTGCGGATCGCGCCGAGCCTGACGTTGAGCTTGCTGCAGGCCAGCGCGGCGATGGAGCGCGGCGCCGCCACGTCGTCGCCGCCCGCCACCTGGATGACCGAGGGGGCGCCCGGCGCCTGGACGCCGTCCCGCCAGAAAGCCGCCATCCGGTCGGCCACCCGGGTGTGCGTCGGCGAAAGGAAGGCCACCGGGTGCACCCACTCGACCAGATCGACGGCCCTGCCGTCCGAGGCCGAGGCGCCCAGCAGGAACGCCAGCACGCTCTCGTCGATCCGCAGGGGCGCCAGCAGGTACAGGTCCGTCGGGTCGGCGACCAGCAGGTGGTAACGCTGCAGCGGGCTTCCCGGCGAGAGAGCGCCCCACGCGTTCTCGCCCAACAGCGCGAAGGCGAGACCCAACGTCGGACGAACATCGGCCGGCTTGCCCGCGGCGGCGAGCAGCGTCGGGTCGACCTGGACCGCCGCGGTCAACAGCAAGAGGTCACGCTCGAACGTCGACAGCCCCAGAACCGCCCCGAGGCGCGCGAGCGCCGTCCAGCGGCCTCCCCGCAGGAGCCCGTCGATCTCGCGCCGGTAGGTCTCCCGGGCCGATGCCGACGGGGAGAGCCCGCCGGCGCCCGAAGCAGAGCGCTCGACCAGGCGGCGCAGCGCCGCCACCGCGATCTCCATGGACGTGCTCTCGCCGGCCGGCGGCGGCACCACGGAGAGGGCCTCGCGCGCGAGATCGGTCATGGCGTGGTCACCTCGACCGTCGGCCCATCGAAGAGCCCCGTCCCCGGATCGACGGTCAGCGCGCTCGACGAGCCGTCGACCTGGATGCGAATCAGGTACGTCCCCGGCACGACCCGCTTGAAGCGGGCGACCAGGGCCGTCTGGGGTGAGGTGAACCCGCTGGTGTCGACCGAGAGCGTGTAGGAGAGCGGCGACGGCGGCGAGGCCGACGCCACGGAGTTGAGCGTGATGACCACGGTCTGGCCCTGGTTGACCGGCGGATTGACCGTGAGATGGAGATGTCCGGACACGACAAAGACCCCGTCGATGGTCTCCGGCGGGGGGTCGTCGTCGGGATCGGCCGGGCTGGTGAACACGAAGGTCACTTCCGGCGGCGTCGAGAGGTCGATCACCGGCTGAATGACCAGCGGCACCAGGTTGGACAGCAGGCCCTGGTGCGGCGTGGGCGGCGTCCCCATCTGGCGCGGCCGCGCCACCGTCAAGCCGTGCACACCTGCCGCGAGATCGGGCAGCGTCAGATCGATCTCCGTCGGGGTCACGTTGGTGGTCGCCGCGGCGACGCCGTCGATCAGCACCTGGATGTTGGAGGCGCTGGTCCCGAAGCCGCTGCCCAGGATGGAGATCGCCGCGTTGGGAAGGATGGGCGCGCTCAAGTCCCCGGCCGGATCGAGGCTGTCGATCGTCGGCGGTACCCCCGCGTCGACGTAGACGTTGGTCGTGGTGACCGGCAGCGCGTTCTGCGTCGCATCGACGGTGTCGACGAACAGCACCGACGCCATGTAGACGACCGAGAGGCTGAACTTGGACTGAAACGAGAACAGCGACCACAGCCGAGAGAGCTCGTCGACGGGCATCGCGATCGGGGTGAGGCGCACGGGCTCCACCGCCGCCGCGAGGTCCGAGAGATCGAGAAAGCCCAGCTCGGGGTGCGAGGTCACCAGCTGGCTGATCGCTTGCTCGATCAGGGGCGGGCTGAACACCGGCGTGCGGTTGAGCGCGCGCACCGTCAGGCCGAGCAGGCGCTGGGGCTCGAGCACGGTGTCGTCGCCGTAGAAGGTGATCAGGTAGTGCAGGTCGAGCGCGACGCGCGGGCGAGAGATCAGGTTTCCCTGCGAGTCCCGGATCGGCAGATCGCTGTTCCGGTTGGCGGCGTTGGGCGTCACCTGGAAGAGAAAGACGTTGGCGCCCACGTCCGGCAGCCCGGAGGAGGACACGGAGATCGGCAGGACCGTGGTCACGAGCGCGTTCGGAAGCGAATCGTCGAAGTTGTCGTTGTTCTTGTAGGCGTTCTCGAGCAACGCCCGCAGAGACGAGGTGACGGTCGCTATCCCGAGTGAGTTGCTCATCGCCGCCGCGCACCCGGCGCCGTCTGGCGCATGTAGTCGGCCAGGCCCAGGCGGGGCGGGCGGCGCGCGGGCGCCGGCCGGGGGGCCACCGGCGTCGGCAGGCCGCGCACCTCGACGCGGCCGATGGTGATGGTGGTCGGCGCGGCCGGTGCGTTGGTCCCCACCGTCGCCACGGCGCTGCTCCGCGATGCCGCGCGAGACTCGAAAGGCGAGCTGATCACGCTCGTCACCGGCGGGCCGACGGAGGGCGTTGCCCGCGCATCGTCGTCGTCCGCGCGCCTTCGGCTCGCCGGAGCCTCGGCCTCGGGTCCATACAGGAAGCGCCAGAACGCAGCCTCGTTCTCGATCGAGCGCGAAGCGACCTCCCCGGCCGCCGGCTGGGCGGGCGGCGCGGCGGTTGCCACGGCCGCCCCGTCGGGAGCGCCGGACGCGGGTGGTGAGACGATCGGATCGACAGGCCGCCGCGACTCCGCTCTCGCATCCCGGCTCGCTCCGTTCGCCTCTCGAAGCCGCGCGCGGAGCCGTTCGACGAAGCCGCCCTGCGCAGGCGGCTCCCCGCTCGAGACCGGTGCGGCCGCGGCCGCCAGACCGCGCTCCGGCTGGGCCCTCTCCTGCGGAACGAGCGACGTCGGCACGGAAGCCCCCCTCTCCTGCTCTGGGGGTGCGGCAACATCGCCCCTCGCCGTCGACGCATCTCCCGCGGGCGCGACGCGCTCCCGTCTGTCCGGGGACGACAAGGCGGCGCGCGCGGGAGCCACGACGTCGTCGCGCGCGCTGGCAGCGTCCCCTTCGGTCGAAGGTTCTTCGTCGTCACCTCGCCCCGGTTCGGGCTCCCCCCGGGCGGGGACGAGGTGATGCTCCGGCGGACCAAATCGATGGGCGACCCGCGGCCGCAGGGCTGTCGACTGGCGCCCGGCCCGGGCCACGACCCGGTCGAGAAAGTCCTTCACGCCCAGCGCCCTTCCAGGTAGGCGTGTCGCCGAACCTCCGTGAGCCGGAGGATGTGGCTCTCGCTCCACCCGTACCGCGACGCGAGCTCGTGAACCTCGCCGAGCAGGCGCCTCGCCAGCACCGAGATCTCCCGCCAGAAGAAGGAGGCGACGTCGAGCTCACCGTCCCAGGCGCGACGACAGCTCGGGCACTCCAGCGGCAGCGTCAACTGGGCCAACGGATCGGCCTCGTCCATCGCCCGCGCGATCGGCTCGTGCAGCGACGCCGGGAGCTGCTCGACGGCGACGGGCTCCCCGCTCGGGTCGAACACCTCCTGCAGACAACGCCCCAGCAAGAGAAGCCGAGCCCGCGACGGGTCAGCCTCTTCCTCGATGGCCCTGAGATCGACCAGCCTCGGCACCCGGAAGCGGACCCGCCATCCGTCGACGCTCAAGGTGGTGACGCCGACGGTGGACGGCGCCATCGACAAGAGCACCGACGGCTCCACCGTGAGCTCGACGAACGCCCGACAATCGGGGCAATTCTCCAGAGCCACCAGGCTCCCGCCGAAGGTCGCCTGCCGGAGCTCCAGCAGCGCCGCCTCCGATTGCCCGATCGACATGCCTTCGATCTCGGCTTCGGGGCGGCCCCGCCGGGCGCGCGCCAGCAGGACCAGCGCCCGGTCGGTCGGCCCAAGCCTCTCCGCACGCTCCCAGAGCTGGAGCACCTCGTCGGCGCTCAGACGTTCCACCATGACCACCCCCCAGCGCGCGCTACGTCTGGATATTGAAGGACGGCTCGACCGGCTCGGAGACGTCGATGTCACGCTCCCAGCCTTCGTTCTCGATCTTGATGTGCTGGATGGCCACGGCGTTCGCGTTGGCGTCGAGGTCGGGGAGCGCGAGGTACTCCGAGACCCAGCAGCGATAGACCTTGTACCGGATCGCCAGCTGGCCGGCCTCGTTGTAGAGGTCGATCATGATGTCTTTCCGGAAGTCCTTGAGAGACACCTCTTCGCCGGCCCCGCCGTTGATGTTCCAGACCTTGCCGGCCCAGAGCTCGAACTCCGGATCGTGGGTCACCCCGCGCTCGAGCGTGATCGCGTCGAACTCGTTGCGGCCAGGCGACTTGCGGCTCGTGCTCGGATCGCCGCCCTCACGGTGAGTGACGGGCGTCGTCGTCCGCTTGAGCCCGCTGACCTTGGACATTCCCGCAACGACTTTGTTGTCCCACCGCACTCGGAACTTGAAGTTCTTGTACGGATCGAAGCGGTCGTTCTTGGTGAATTGGGGTACGTTGGCCATGGCACCGTCTCCGTTTCCGTTAGGTCGTTACCTGACCGGCGATCTGCTGAATCTGAATGATCACGAATTCCGCCGGCTTGAGCGGAGCGAACCCCACCAGCACGTTGACCACGCCCAGGTTGATGTCGTTCTGGGTCGTCGTCTCGGAATCGCACTTGACGAAGTAGGCGTCGCGCGGCGTCGCCCCGGCAAAAGCCCCCTGCCGGAACAGACCGTTCAGGAACGCGTTGACGTTGAGCCGGATCTGCGACCACAAGGGCTCGGCATTCGGCTCGAAGACGGCGAACTTCAGGCCGCGAAACAGGCTCTCCTCGAGGAAGAGCGCGAACCGACGGACCGGCAGGTACTTGTAGTCATCCGCCACCACGTCCGACCCGCGCATCGTGCGCGCGCCCCAGACGACGGTTCCGACGATGGGGAACGTCCGCAGCGCGTTGATGCCGATCGGATTGATCTCGCCGTTCTCGGCGTCGGTCATCGTCGTGGCCAGACCGGCGATCCCGCTCAGCCCCGCGTCGATGCCCGCCGGCGCCTTCCAGACGCCCCGTGCCGCGTCGGTGGCGGCCCAGATCCCCGCGATGATTCCGTTCGAGGTGAAGGTCCCGATCCGGTTGCCGTTCAGCGTGTCCGCCTGCAGGACCCGCGGGAAGTACATCACCGCGTTCCGCGCGTTGTTTCCGTTGACCCCGATCCCCGCGAAGCCGTTCAGCACGGCCGTCCCGTCGGCGGCCGTGTTGAACGCGGGCACGCTGGGGTTGTCGCTCGCCCCCTCCGAGGTCGGCGGGTCGATGATCAGCATCGCCCGCCGGCCCACGACGTAGGGGAGCGCCTGGACGAAGACCTCTGGGGCGGTATCGCCCCACGAGACCGGATCCGCCGCCGAGCGCTTGTCGGGAGGGATGCACAGCACGTTGAAGATGTCCGTGTTGTCGAGCGCGAGGATGCCGCTCTTGTTGCCGGCGTTGTCGACGGTTCCGGCGTAGGTGTCGCTCGACAGGAAATCGCTCGCAACGCCGTTCTGGCTGACCTGGAACGGGAACGAAGCCACCGGCGGCGAGCTCGTAATTTCCGGAACGACGGTCGTGATCTTCGTGCCCGCGTCGGTGATTCCGGAGTCCCACACGACGAACTGCGACTCGGACTTCCCGGCCTTCAACACCTGTGACGCCTGCCGCGTCCCTGGGCCCAGCGTCAGGTTCGCGATCGTCTCGCTCGTGCCGGCGTGGGTGATCGTGAGGCTGAAGATCGTCTCCAGGTTGTCCTGGTAGGTGGTCGGATCCTGGGTGTTGTCCAGCCCGAGTATCGTCGCGATGGCCGCCAGCTGGGCGTCCGCGGCCTGGGGCTGTCCGGGCGGGCTCGTGGCGGGGACGAGAGCGAACGTCGGGTCGAGGACGCTGACCGTGACGCTGATGTCGTTGGCCCACGTGCCCGGGCTGGCGGCCCGCAACGTGAACGCATCCACCGACGGGTTTCCACCGATCAGGACGCGCGCGGCCCCGTCGATCGGCGGGCTCTGCGCGGGCGCCTGATAGAGCCGCACGATCACGGCCTGTCCGCCGCCATTCTGAAAGAACGCGCTGACCGCGTACGAGACCGAGCTGTCGGCGTCGAGGCCCCCGAAGGCCCTGACGTAATCCCCGAAACTGTTCACGATAACGGGCGAGTTGATCGGGCCTATCGGCGTTCGCCCAACGAACGCCGCCACCGACGTGGGGACGCCCGTGATGGCCCGGACCCCGCTCGGAATCTCCTCGATAAAGACGCCTGGGAACGTGTGAGCTATCGCCATCGCCCTCTCTCCTTCCGACACTCCAAGAACGTTGATGCCCTAATGCTTGGTTGAGCCATCAATCTCTGTCAAGGCGAATAAAGAACTTTCGTACACGTCGTTCAAACAATGTTGTTCAACGAACATTGCGGACGCCTCGCATCTCCTCGCATTGCCGGTTTCGTTCGCGCGAGCACCGTCGGTGGCTGCGTCCGGCGACGCTTCGACAACGTCACTGCAACATCTTGCTCTGCGTGCGCTGGATCGTCGGCAGTGAGCTGCCAGCCGCCGTCGTCGCGCTCCTCGCGACGACGCTGCCGCGAGGAGGTGCGCGAGGGTCTTGGTTTGCCCGAGCTTCAGTGATATCCGTGAAGCACGGGTGGGGTCGCGATGGTGCTCCTGATAACGACGTGCGCGGGGCGCAATCCTGAGTATTTACGCCGGCTGTTGGGGCAGATCGATTCCAGCGGCTGGCGGGGGCCGCGGATCATTGTCTCGGATGGCCGTCCTCCGGTGCTGAACGCGTGGCGCACCTCCGCCAGCGCTCACAACGAAGGCCAGAAACGGACGTACTGGCGCGCCCTTGCGATCGGTCTGGAGGAGGCACGACGAAGGAAGTCCAGCCGGATTCTGATTCTCGAAGACGACGTCGCTCTGTGCAGGAACGCGCTCCGATACATGGAACATGCACGCCTGCCCGCCGTTTTCGATTTCGTGACCTGGTTCGACGGACACGCCATCCCTCCGCGGTCGCGGTACGGGATCTATCCGGTCCTCGGCCGATCCTTCTTTTGCTTACAGGGAGTTACCTGGTCACCGTCGACGGCAGAACGACTGCTCACCGCGCCCGCCGCCCAGCAATGGAAGGAACGCCACTCCGGCGACATCCTGATCGCGAAGATCCTCTCGGGTCGGTACTACGGCGTGCACGTCCCGAATCTTGTTCAGCATCTCGGCGCAAAGTCGGTCTGCAACCCCGGCCAGGGTCTGACCGGCGTCCGCATCGCGAACAACTATCCCGGTCACGATTTCGACGCCCTGACCCTCGGTCGAGGCCTGCCGAGCGCGGCCGTCCGTCCGGGAATGAGCCGATGACATGAGCGACGCCAACCCAGAAGAGGCCTCCGCTCCGGTCGACGGGCCTTCACTCACGGCTTACGTCGTCAACGACACGCTGGCGATGCCGCTCGTCCCCGCGCAGAGAGCGCGCGCGTGGATGGACGCCACGAACGCCCGTTTCGCCAATCGTTGCCTGCCGTTGTTAATGGCCAACCAGGCGGGCTGGTTTCTGGTTTCGGCGCATACGTTGCGCCTCACGTGGAACGGCGCCAACGACCTGGGCGCGGTCACCGTAGAGCACCTCGACGGCCCGGCGCCGACCCCGGCGGCGAGCCACTTCGGCAGCGGCATCGTCACGTGGAACGTACCGTATTTGTTTAGAACTTCGCCCGGCTACAACTTGCTCGTTCGTGGGGCCGCCAATTGGCCGAAGGACGGCGTGGCACCGCTCGAGGGGCTGGTGGAGACCGACTGGTCGTCGGCCACGTTCACTGTCAACTGGCAGATGACCCGGCCCCACTTCCCGGTGACGGTCGAGATCGGCGAGCCCCTCTGCATGCTGGTTCCTCAGCGTCGCGGCGAGCTGGAGGCGTTTCACCCGCAATTGCGAATGCTTGGCAGTGAACCGCCGCTCGATGACGCGTATCGGACCTGGTCGGAGAGCCGGGCGAAGTTCAACGCCGAGCTGGCGCAGCCTGATTCCAGCGCCGCCAGACAGCGTTGGCAAAAACACTATTTTCAAGGCGTCTCGGCCGAGAGCGCCGGCGACGACGCCACGCGAGGCGACCACCAGACCAAGCTGCAGCTGCGCCCGTTCGCCGATCGCCGAGCCTCGCCGCCGGCGCCGGAGCGGCCGGCCGCCCTCAGCGCGGACGAAATTCTGCGCGGTTTCGTGATCATCGAGGACTTCGTCGACGCCGCGACCTGCGCGTCGATGGTGGCGCTCCACAAACGACGGGGCTCCGTGACGCAGAGCTCGGACAACGCCTTCGTGCTGTCCGGAACCCGTGACAGCGACCCCCACGAGTTCGAGCTCACCCGCACGGTGCTCGAGCGCCTCGTGGGGCTGATCGACGAGCGCTTCGGCGCCCAGGTGAAGTGCGACCTGAGCGTCGTGTGCGCGCTTCCACGCCGCGGATTCCGGCACACGCTCCACGCCGACAACGCGCTGGTCGCCTGCCCGCGCCACGGCACCGATCAGGAGGAGCTGCGGCGGCAGCGTTGCCGCTGCCCCGACGCCGGGCTGCGGCCGAACCACACGCCCTGGCGGACGCACACGGCGTTGCTGTACCTGTCCGGCGACCACCGCGGCGGCGACATCGTCTTCGGCGACGGGCCCAACGCCTGGGGAGGGATCTACCGCAAGCAGATCCGCCCCCGCCCCGGGCTCCTGGTGCTGACACCGAGCAACGAGCACTACTTCCACCACACGACGCCCGTGACGGCCGGCGTCCGGTACTCGATGAACAACTGGTTCACCACCGACGCGTCGCACGTCGCGGCCGACTGGCTGCGATGACCGCACCGCCCCCGCAGGAGGCGCCCGTGCCACCTCGCGAGCGGCTGGCCGTGCTGGTGCCGTACCGCGACCGACAACGCTATCTCGACATTTTTCTGCGCGACGTCCCCCGGTACCTCGAGGAGGTCAACGGGATCCGCGACTACACGATCTACGTCGCCGAGCAGACGAGCCCCGACCTCTTCAACCTGTCGCTCAGCCGCAACGTGGCCGCCGGCGCCGCGCTGGCCGATGGCGGCTTCGATTATCTGGTCTTCCACGACGTCGACATCATTCCCCTCGAACGCGTCGACTACGGCCCTCGCCCGTTCAACGTCGCCTGGTTCCTGAGCGCGGGGTCGTGCAAGGTGCGGGCGCGCGACTTCGTCGCCGCCAATGGCTACAACCCGCGCTTCGTCGGATGGGGCGACGAGGACGTCGATTTCTATCACCGGCTCCAGCACGCCGGCCGGGAGGTCAAGGAGTGGCACCGGCTGCCCGAGTCTCGCGGCGCGCTGTCGGCGAACCTCGAGTGGCCCGAGCTCTCGGACGCGGACGCCCTCGACTGGTCCCGCAGCTACTTCGGCCACCGCGGCGACGGGCCGCGGTTCGTGGCGTACCCCGGGAGCCGCGAGCGCCCGCCGCTCGAGCGGTACGACAAGTCGGTCGATTTTCACCGACGCGACAAGCAGCGCGACAACCACGCGCTCTGGAATCGCGTTCGGGCCCTCCCCGCGGCGCAGAAGTCGCTCTACATCCGCGAGAACGGCCTCTCCGAGCTGCGGCGCGAGCGCGTGCGGCGCGAGCGGCGCGACCGAATTCAGTGGCTGCGCTATCGGACCGACGAGGTCCTGCAGCCCGCGGCGAAGACGATCGACCTGGCGCCCCGGCCGACCCCGCGCACCGCCCTGTTCGAGGTCCGCTCCGAGGACGTCGGGTGGGGCGAGCTGACCGTCGACGGCAGCCTGGGATACGACGGCGGTTGCTGTCCGGTCCCCCGCTGCCGCGCCGACCTGCGCGGCGTCACCGTCGTCTCGGCCCACGCCCCGTCCCGCCTCGAGATCGAGACCTTCGCGCCGGTGGAGGTGTTCGGCCTTCTCAACGCCTCCGCCACGTTCAATCCCCGAAATCCGGTGGAGATGTGGGCCGACTGGAACTTCGTCGGCGAGCTGCGCGTGCCGGGCGAGGCGACGGCGGGTTTGCGGCTCGAGCCGGGACACCACCTGCTCGTCGCCACCTGCGTCGAGCCGGGCTCGCGCCACACGCTGTGGGGGATCCGCGCGGCGGCCCCCTCGGCCCCGAGCCGCCTCACGGTGCTCACCATCGCGGCCTGCGACGACGGCCAGATCCCCGAGCTGCTGGCGCTGTTCGCGCGCTCGGCGCGCAAGGCGGGCGTCGACGTCCGCGTCTGCTTCGCGGGCGAGCCGTACCCCTCGCATTCGCAGATGCGGATCCGGCGGCTGCGCGCGGTCGTCGATTCGCTGCGCACCGATCGGGTCGCCTACGTCGACGGGCGCGACGCCCTGTTCCTCGCCGGCCCCGAGCGCCTCCAGCGTCGGTTCGAGCGGGCGGGCGCGCCGCTGCTGGTCGGCACCCGACGGGCGGACGGCGGCGACGGCCCGGACCCCGGCGTCTGGATCGGGGAGCGGGCCGCGGCCGCGCGCGCGCTCGCCGCCCTCGAAGAGCTGGTCGAGCGCGCGGGCAGCCGCCCGGCCCCTGGCGAGCTTCCCGGGCTCGCGCGGGCCCGCCGGGAACCCGACGGCGATCGCGCCTTCTGGCAGGCCGCGCTGGAGGCCGGCCTCATCGAGGCGGCGCTCGACCGCGAGGGCCTGCTCTCGCGCAATCTCTCCGGCCTGGAGCTGTCGCTCATCGACAATCGTGAGCTCGAGCTCGACGCCGGCGACCTCCCCACCATCTCCGGACGGCGCCCCTGCGTCTTGCACTTCTCCGGCCACGCCCGGGGCCAGGCGATGCACCAATGGGGAAGCCTCTTCGGCGCCTACTGAGATGAAGATGCCGAGCCGCGACGATCGCGCGGTGGCCCGCGCGCGCGTGGCGCTGGTCGAGGTGCGGGTCCTGTCGTCGACCATCGCGCACGGCAGCCTCGGGCTGGGCGGCGATCTGGGCTACGAAGGGAAGCGCGTCTCCGTCGCGGGGGCCACCGACGCCGGCGTCATCAGCGCCCACGGCCCGAGCGAGGTGCGGATCGCCGCCGCAGCCGGAACCGAGCTGCGTCTCCGCGGCGCCATCAACGACGACGTCCGCGGCGAGCGGATCGCCGCGAGCTTCGTCGTCGAGGATGGCGCGGGACGTCCCCTGGCGTTCCCGGGGTTGGCGCTCCCCGGAACACCGACGCCCACCGTCGGCGTCACCGTGCCGCCCGGGGGCCAGCTCGTGCTCCGCTGCCACGCGACGACCCGACACGCCTGCCACGCGGTGTGGATCATCGAGCGGAGCGCCGTCTCGTGCGAGGAGCCGCGGGCGGCCTCGCGGGCCGTCAGCGAGGCGGCCCTCGGCGTTGTCCGGACGGTGGCGCCCGGCCCGGACACCGCGCACGCCCTCTACCTGCAGACCTCCGCCGCGCGGGCAGAGCTGGCGTTGCGCAGCGTCGCCACGCACCTGCTGGCGGCGTGCGTGCGCCCGCGACGGGTGGTGGTGTTCTCGCCCGACGGAGGCGTCGCCGAGCTGGCCGCCAGGCTGCCGCCGTGGTGCGAGGTCTGGAGCGAGCTGGCCCCGGTCGAGGCCGCCCTCGAAGCCGCCGGGCTCTCGGCCCCGGCCCGCGCCCGGGTCACCGCCCGTCCGGCGCTCGCGCGCGAGGCGATCCCGCGGCTGGCGATGGGGGACCGGGTCCTCGTCTCCGACGACGACCTCCTCTGGTCCGGGCCCTGTGAAGAGTTGCTCCGGGCCGAGGCCGACGTCGCGTCGCTCGCGGACCACGCTGGCGGCGGCCGCGCGGGGCTCTACCTCCTCAATCGACGCCCGATCAGCGCGCCGCAGGCTGTCGCCGATCTGCTGGAGCAGGCGGCACCGACATCGACGGAGCCCCGGGCGGTCGTGCCCGAGGTCGGGCTGGCCGGCGTCAGCACGGCCTGGCTGGCGGCGCCGAAGTACCTGGCGAGCCCCGAGGACGGTCCGCCCGGCGAGGCGGAGCTGGTGCAGCTTCACGGCCCTGCCGCGCCGAGGGCAGAGGGAGCGCCGGCGCTCGAGGCGGTGCTGGTCGCGCGCGCCCTGCGCGAGCATCACGAACGGGCGCGCGTCGCGGCCGGGCGGCGTGCCGGGACGAGGAGGATCGCCGCGCTGATCTCGGTCGGTCCCTCGGATGCCGAGGCCCTCGACCTCTGCCTGCAGCGGGCCGCGGAGGTCGGCGTGCTCGCCGGTCTGGAGCGCCTGGTCGTCGTGGAGACGGCGCCGGCGACCGGGCACCAGGCGTCGGACGTTCGCGCCGTGTGCGACCGTCACGGCGCCGCGCATCGGCGGGAAGAGCCCGACGGCGACGACACCCCGCCGCCGGCCACGGCCGCCGCGCGGATCCTGCTGCGGCAGCTCGCCGCCCTGGCGCGCGCCGCGCCCGGGGCCGAGTGGCTTCTCCCCCTCGAGCCCGGGCTCCTCCTCGACGGAGACCTCTGGGGACACCTCGTTCGCCGGGGCCTCGAGGCCGACGCCGACGTCAGCGCGGACCTCCGGCCCGAGGACCGCTTCGATCCCGCCGGCCACCTCGCGCCTGCCTGCGCGGCCGTCTCCTCCGCGACCGCACTGGCCCTGGGCGCGCTCGCCGCGCGCGACGGCTGGCGGCGAATCGAGCGCCATCTCTTCGCCGAATCGGACGCCGGCGGCGACGTCGGCGTCGCCGTCACCATGGCGCTGCGCCTGCTGGGCCGTCGGATCGTGGCGCCCGAGCGGCGCCGCGGCCTGCTGTCGGTCCGCGAGGTGAGCGATCCGAACGACCGCGCGCTCTGGGCGCCGGCGGGCGGCGCGGCACCTCTCGCCTTCTCTGTCGCGCGAGGCCACGACCGCGCCGGCCGCGCGCGCCGCCTGCTCGAGCGCCTGCGGCGCGGCCCGGCCGACGACCCGGCGGTCACGGACGTCTCCGGGATGCGGAACGAGCTTTGCCGCGTCCTCTCCGCCGAGGTGGGCGCGGGAGCGCTGCGCCTCGACGGAACGCTGGGATACGACGGCGGGTGCTGCCCGCGGCCGCTGTGCGGCGGTCCGCTGGTGGGGCATTCGCTCCTCTCGGCGCACGGTCCGTCGCGCGTGCAGATCGAGCTGGACCAACCGGTCGAGCTGTTCGGCTTCCTCAACGCCTCGGCGCGCTTCGATCCCCACAACCCCGTCGAGTTCTGGGTCGATTGGAACTTCGTCGGCGAGACGTGCCGGCCCGGCGCCGTGTCGTCGACCGTGCGCCTGGACCGAGGACCGCACGTCCTGGCGGTCGCCTGCCGGAGTCGGGACACGCGCCACACGCTGTGGGCGATGCGCCCCGCCTCCCAGCCGGCGACCGAGCGCCGGCTGACCGTCGTGACCATCGCCGCGTACGCCCCCGAGCGGGTCCCCGCCGAGATCGGCATCCTGGCGCGCTCCGCGCACAAGCACGGCATTCACCTCGACGTCTGCTTCGTCGGCGAGGGTTACGCCTCGCACACGGAGATGAAGATCCGCCGCCTGCGCCGGGCGATCGCCGCGCTCCCCGGCGGTCTGGTCCTCTACACCGACGCCCGCGACTGCTTCTTTCTGACGGGCGCGGCCGACATCGAGCGGCAGTTCGCCGGCCTCGGCGCCCCGCTCGTCGCCTCGAGCGAGGCGCAGGCCTGGCCGATCAGCGAGCGCTCCTGGGCCGACCGCTTTCCGCGGCGCCCGGGCGGGTGCAACTGGCTCAACGCCGGACAGTGGATGGGCGAGCGGGCGGCGATCCTGAGCGCGCTCGAGACGCTGGAGGAGCTGGACGATCGCGCCCAGCGTCCGCCCGAGCCCGGCGAGTTGCGGGACCTGGCGCTCTACCGCAGCCGGCTGGCGGACGATCAGCTCCTCTGGCAGGTGGCGGACCTCAATCGGCTGTTTCCGCTGGCCCTCGATCACGAGGGGCGCGTCTTCCGCAACGTCTACACGCTGGACATGCAGCTCTGCGACAACCGCGACTTCGCCTTCGGCGACGGGGCCCTGTCGTACCGGATCTCCGGCCAGCGGCCCTGCGTGCTGCACTTCTCAGGGTGGGGGGCGGCCTACGCCATGCACCAGTGGGGCGCGCGGCTCGGCGGCTACTGAGCCGCGGGCCACGATCTCGCGGTAGGCCAGCAGCGCCTGCTCGGGAAACTCCGGGAGGGTCGCGACGGGGATCCATCCGCCACCGTCGACGAACCGCCCCGCCTGGAACCGCCAGGCGTTGGTACCGTGCCGGACGTAGACGAACACCCCGTCGCCGGGAAGGCGCAAGAGCCGCCGGCCGCGGTGCAGGGCCGCGCGCAGGAACGCCGCGTCCTCCGCCAGGTTGACCGGAGGATACCGGAGCCCTTGTTCGTACAGCGCGCGGTGGTAGGCGAGCGTTCCGCCGTGCACGTCGCCGGTGAACATCTTGCGGTGCAGCGACGGCTCCAGCGCCCAGAACCGCTCGGACGGCAGCTCGAGGACGAAGCGGCTCTCGAGACCCGTGATGTCACAGAGGCCGTTCAGGATCGGCGCCGCCTGGCGGCTCAGGCGACCAGGGCCGTGCCAATCGTCGTCGTCCCAGTGAACGATGACGGCGCCGCGTGCCGCCGCGCAGGCCAGGTTTCGCTTCCCGCCGATCGACACCCGCTGCGGCAACCGGAGATACCGGGTGCCCGGGAACCCTTCGACCAGATCGGCGACCGCGTCCTTGCCGTCGTCGACGACCACCAGCTCGCGGTGCGGGTAGTCCTGCGCGGCGAACAACCGCAGGCTGTGCTCCACGAACGCCCGTCGATCGCGCGTCGGCATGATGCAGGACACCAGCTCCGGCGCGATCGGGTCGGCGGGAGGCGCGGGGGGCCGGTAGAAGCCCAGGTCCTCGCCCAGGAGCGCGTGGATCGAGGCCGCCGGCGCCGGCCGCCAGTACGCCCCCAGCGTGCGCTTGGGGCTGGTGTTGCCCTGGTGAACGATCCCCACCGCCAGCCGCGGCTCGGCCAGGTCGACGAGCGCGCCGCCACCACGGACCGCGCGGCTGACGAAGCGGAGGTCCTCGCCCACCCGGACGTCGTCGAACGGCTGGCGCTGCCAGAGCGCGCGCCGGTAGACCAGCGACGTCCCGGTGAGGAAGTTCCTGGCGGCGCCGCCGAAGTCGTAGCACCAGGCGCGATCGGCGGCGGGGTCGTAGAACAGCTCCGACCGGGTCCCGCACAGCTCGGCCTGGCGCCGGGACAGCGCCTCGATCTGTCGGCTGAGCCGCCACGGCGGGTACCAGTCGTCGTCATCCCAGTGAGCGATGAAGGTGCCGGAGGCCAGCGCGCAGGCTCGGTTGCGCTTCTCGCCGACGGTGAGCCGAGATCCCTCGAGCCGGACGTAGCGAACGCGCGGGTGCGCCGGAACGAGCGAGGCGACGGGCTCGCTGCCATCGTCCACGATCACGAGCTCGCTGTCGGTCAGATCTTGCCGAAGAAAGTATCGAATCGCCTGCGGAACGAAGTGGCCGCGGTTCCAGGTCGGCATGATGCAGGTCACGAGCGGGCCCGAGGGCGTGGCCGCGGCAGAAACCGAGATCGAAACCGGCGCCGGCGCGGAGGCCGAAGCCGACGCCGGCGGCGAGGCCGAGGGAACCACCTCCGACAGCTGCGGGCTCGGCTCCGACCGCGCCGCGGGAACGCCCGGCCCTTCCCGCAGGGTGATGAGCTTCAGCGGCGCGAACTCGGCGCAAGCATCCCCCTTGCAGTGCGGCTCGTACGCGCGACCGGCGGGCCGCTCGTTGCGCAGCCGAAAGCCGCAGAACTTGTCTTGATACCGCCGCCGGCTGGCCTCGAACCGCCGCAGCTCCTCGGTCCGCCGGCGCGCCGGGTACGGCAATCGGTGGACGTAGGCCTCCCGGACCCAGACGCCCGCGAAGCCGGCGCGCGCGGCCCGGATGTTGTAGTCCATCTCCCAGCACGGTCCGAGGCCGTACGCCTCGTCCGCCGCGCCGATCGCCTCGACCACCTCGCGCCGGACCAGGTAACAGAAATCCGCCAGGCTGTGCAGCGGAGCGAGCGCGTGCGTGGTGATCGTGCCGCCCGCGGCGAGCTGGTCGGCGATCCGGGCGATCTCTTCGGGCCGATCGCTGCGGGCGCGCGGCCCCCGCGCCTGCTCGTTCCAGCACAGGTTGGTGGAGGGGCCGGCGAGCCCGTGCGTCGGGCCCTTCGCCAGGCCGGCCAGCAACAGCTCGAGCCAGCCGCGCGTGACCAGCGACCCGCTCTCCAGCAGCACGATCAGGCGGCTCTCCGTCGCGCCGATCAACCGGTTGAAGCAGGCCGGCGCCCCTTGCGGCAGCTCGGTCCCGAGCTGCCGCAAGCCGAGCCCGCCCAACCCCGCCTTCAACGCCGCGTCCGGACCGTCCGGGAGCAGCACGAGACGCGCCTCGGGGGGGGTGTGCGCCCGTAACGCTGCGATTGTCCTTTGCAATCCCGCGCAATCCGTGTGCGCGTGCACCCCAATCACCACATCGCCCGGCGTCATTGCGCGGCCCGAACAGTCAATCTAGTTGGGCGCTTCCGGGCCGACAAGCGATTTCGCCCCGATTGAGCCGCGCCCAGCGCTCCAGTATCTTCGCTCCAGGCCATGGACCTCACTCAGCTCTCACCGCTGGAGGCTCACGTCGGCTACGGGCGCCTCGGTCTCGGCGGCGAGCTGGGGTACGAAGGGGCCCGGGTCCACGTCGGGGGCCGGGCGCACGCGCGCGCAATCAGCGCGCACGCGCCGTCCCGCCTTCGGTTCGCGCTCGGGGCGCGATTTGCGGCGCTTCATTGTCGGGTGGCCATCAACGACGACGTCCCGGCCGGCGGCGCCGCCGCCACGTTCTCCGTCGTCGCCGACGGTCGGCTCGTCGCCTCGGTCGTCGATCTGGCCGCGGGTGACGGCCCGCGGGCGCTGGTCGCCCCGCTGCTCGGCGCCCGCGAGCTGGAGCTGCGCGCCGACACGGCGAACCGCAACCACTGTCACGCCGTGTGGCTCGACCCGATGCTCGAGGAGGCTCCGGGGACCTCGCCCTTGCTCGATTGCCTGGGCTGGACCGAGCTCTTCGCCGCGCCGGAGCAGCCGCGGGCTCCGCGCTGCCTCGCCACGGTGGCGGCGCCGGGCGATGCCGCCCGTCTCGACGCGCTCCTGGGGTCGCTGCGCGCCAACGGCCTCTGCCACGACGCCGCCCTCGTCGTGCTGGCCGTCGGCGCCGACGACGAGCGGGCGCGCGTCGCGCTGAAGTACGGCGCGACGTTGCTCCCCGGCTGCCCCCGCGGCGGCGCCACCGCCTCGCCCGCGGCCGCCGGCAAAGGGGCGCTGTTCTCGATCGCCCGCGCCTTCGACGCCGAGCGATACCTCTGTCTGGACCCGGGCCTCTCGGTGCTCTCCGACCTGCGTCCCCTGTTCGCGGCGATCGACGCGGCGCCGGCCGGGAGCGTCCTCGCGGTCCGGCAGGGCGACGGCCAGCTCGACGATGGGCTGTTTGCCGGCGATCGGGCCGCGCTGCTCGCGCTCGACGAGAACCTCCGCGGCATCCGCGCCGCGGGGGCCGCGGGGGAGGACGACGGTCGGCGAATCGACGTCCTGTTCAACCTCGGGGTGGCCCGGATGGGGCGAGCCTGGGAGCTCGACGCGAGCTGGAACGTCCAGCTTCCGGCGGAGGGGCTGGTCTGGCAGGGGGCCGGCGCGCGCCCGCACGCGACCTGGCGCGGGACGCAGGTGCGCGCGCTGCGCCTCGATCCCGCGGCCGCGGAGGGCGAACGCCGGCAGCGCCCGCCGGTGGTCGCCGATCCGCTGCCGATCACGGGCGGCGGCGATCTCTATTCCGCGTTCATCGAGACGTTGCGAGCCTGGATCGGCGAGCTGGGCGTCTCCGCCATGCAGTGGTCCTTCTACGGCGTCGCCGAGGGCGACAGCGCCCGGGTCGCCGATTCCTCGGTGTTTCCGCTGCTGGCGCTGCTGCACTACCTGGTGCGTTCGAACGGCTGCACGCGCATCCTCGAGGCGGGGACGGCGGCGGGCGTCTCGGCCGCCTGCCTGGCCTCGGCCGTCGCCCACCGTGACGGGGGACGCGTGGTGACCTTCGATCCCTGGGACCACCCGCGTCGCGCCGCGCTTTGGTCGCGGCTGCCCGCCAACATCCGCGCGCGAATCGACGAGCGGCGCGAAGGGTCGATCGAGGGGATGACCAGCGAGCTTGCGGCCGGACGGCGCTACGAGGCCGCGTTGCTCGACTCGGTCCACCAGGAGGACCACGTCTGGCGCGAGTTCGAGCTGGCGGCCCAGCTGGTCTGCCCGGGGGGCCTGATCCTCATCCACGACGTGACGTTCGCCGGCGGCACCGTGGCCGCGGCCGTCGATCGCATCGAGGCGGCCGGCTATGGCGTGACGCGCCTGTGGACGGCGGCGGCCGGCGTGCGGGAGGACGACCGCCTCGGCCTGGCGGTCATCGAGAATCGTCTTCGGGCGGAGCGGTGACGGCCTCGCCGGCGCGCTCGAGCAGGCAGGCGGCGCCCGAGAGGGCCAGCCAGGTGAGCGGCGCCTCGACGCGATCGCGCGTGACGAACAGCGCGGCCGGCATGGCGATCCAGATGCTGAGGCACCAGAAGCAGTCCATCGCCCGACCGAGGACCCCGTCGCCCAGACGCCGGCGGACGCGCACCACGATGTCCCCCGGACCGTCCTCGCTCACCAGCAGGTGGGTGACCCGCCAGGTGGCGAGGGTCGCGACGACGAACTTCATCCAGATCGGCATCGCGCTCATGCGAGCTGCGTGTGGCCGAGCGCGCGGTTGAAGGCCAGCGCCGCCGCCGAGACGTTGGAGATGCCGTGGAGCAAGTGGCGCGTGCGGGAGAGCAGGACGGCGTCGGCCACCACCTCCTCGGGGCCTCCGCCATAGCCGAAGTGAATGGGCCGGCCGTCGTAGGAGCGGCGAGCGTCCCGGTGGAAGACGCGTTCACCGTACGCCGCCTTCAAGCGGTCCAGGAAGCGCCCGCAGTCGGTGGCCACGAAGATGCGGAGCTCGGGGCAGGCCGCGATCTGAGCGTCGAGCGCCGACCGATAGCCTTCGAAGGCGGGGGGCTTCGCTTCCTTGACCTTGTCGGTTCCCCGGTAATGGACGCCGGCTACGGGATGTTCGCCGAACGCCTGGGCGGCAAAGGCGTCGATCGACGCCTGCAGCTCGGGCCGCAGGCGCACGTACCGCTCGACCAGGTTCGCAGCGATGTCGCGCTGCCGCTCGTCCATCCATCCGGCGTACCCGATGTCGTCCCCCAGATAGTCCCCGCGGACGATCGCGCGGTCGCCGAGAATCTTCTGCAGCGCGCGGGCGTCCGCGCGCTCGAGATCGTGCCCCTCCGGATTGACGTCCCGGACCTGGAGCTCGGAGACGGGCTGGAAGACGTACTCCCAGGCGTTCCGGGTGTCGGCCCGTCCGGCGTTCCAGAAGGTGACGTGACGGTTGAAATAGACGACGGGGGTCAGAGCCTCGCGTTCGGCGAGCCGCAGATGCCCGAGGACCCGGAAGAACATCGAAAAGAAGCCACAGCCCGGCTGCGCCACGCTGAGCAGGACGCGTGACGCGCCGTCGGCCGGCGCGCGCGCGGCGCCCCCCGAGGCCGGCGTGAGCGCCTTGGCGACCAGCATGACCTGCGTGTCGAAGGCCATGCGCTGGCCGGCGGTCCCGCGCACGCGGAAGACGTCGAACGCCGTGTTCGCCGCGGTCGTCAGCGGGGCAAACAGCGTGTCGTAACCGTGCTTGGCGAGCTCGCGGCTCGTGTCCTGGCCGCCCTTCCAGTCGGTCCCGCACAGGACGTACAGCGAGCCGTCGGTGCGGAACTCCACCTCCACCGGCGAGACGCGGCCCGACACGACCTGCGTGAAGGCCTGTCCGTGGAGGGCGGCCGGGACGGCGCGAAACGGGCGCGCCGAGTTGCAATGAGACGAGGCGCCAGGGACCAGGCGCTCGACCACGTAGCCCATGGTCTCGTGGAACGCGACCTCGGCGCAGGGCTCCGCCGCGCCGTCAGCGGCCGGCGGCACGGCCTCGGGGAAGGCTTCGTCGAGGAAGCCGGGCTCGATCCCGCGGCCCCGTCCGGGAACGCGCGGCCTGACCTGGCTGCGGACGCCGCTGAGGTGCAGGTGGTGGATTCGGACCGAACGCGCCGGGTTGAGCAGCTTCAGGCCGGCGGCGGCCGCCTCGTGGGCCAGGCGGTTGTCGCAGCCCGGAAGGCCCAGGTACCAGTCGCTGGGGAACGTGACCAGCGGGGCGCGAAAGATCCAGGCGTCCTGGCTGCCGGAGTGCTCGAAGAAGACCGAGGAGCCGTCCGGATGAACGTCCCACCGGGTGAGGCACACCAGCGCGCGGGAGAGCTCGCGCGGGGCCAGGTAGCCGAGCGTGTGGTCGAAATAGATGTCGTTGTTGGCAATGATCGTCCGGCGACCCGACAGGTGACGGCCGGCATGGTCGAACAGCTGGCGATAGGTGGCCCGCTTCAGATGCGGAACGACCAGCACCTTGGGGTGGTTCAGCGTCGCCAGCTCCGTCACCTCGAACGACTCCTCGAGGAAGACGTGGACGGCGTCGATGTGCTCGTTCGCCAGGTTCCGCCGCAGGCACTCGGCGATCTCTTCCCGTCGCGCAGCGTCGGGAACCCGGTAGAGACCGATCAGGAGCGCGAAGCCGCCCGGCCGTTCCACCTTCGGGGCAGCCGGTTCCGCCGGCAGGGCGACGGGACGGGGCGAGCGATTCTGGTGAAGAACTTTCATTCGAGCCCCGCCCTCCCGCTTGCCTGACCGAAATGTGCCAGGGTTCGCGCGACGCTGCAACGTACGCGCCGAGAATCCGCAATCTCGTATTGAAAACCGCCGCCGCGCGCGGCGTTGATCATGCGAGCGGCCACGCCCGGCCGGCTGTAAGATCACCCGGCAGCAGCAAGGGAGGGCGTAATGGCGTTTTTCACTTCGAAGCAACGAGCCCCGATCGCCGCCAGGCGGCCGGCGCAATCGCCCTGGGCGCGCGCGGCCTGGCCGTCGGCGTCCTGGCCGTCGACGTCGTGGTCCGCCGAGCGGCCGGCGCACGGGCGGGGCGGCCAGCGGCTCGTGGTGTCCCACGCCTCGGATGCGGCCGAGCGCGAGGCCGACGCGCTGGCGGACCGGGTCGTCGGCGGGGCGCCCGCGGGCCCGATCTCGGCGGCGGCCGCGCCGGCCGGGATCGCCCGCAAGTGCGACTCCTGCGAGAAGGAGGACGAAGAGGGCGGCGCCATCATGCGATCACCGGCGTCGGCCGGAGGCGCGCGCCCATCGGCTTCGCCCGCCGTCAGCCAGGCCGTCCAGGGGGCGTCCGGCGGTGTCGGCCTGCCCCACCCGTTCCGGGGCGAGATGGAAGGCGCGTTCGGCCGCTCGCTCTCGGAGGTCCGCCTGCACGCGGATTCGCAGGCCGCTCATTTGAGCCACGAGCTGCACGCCCACGCCTTCACGCACCGGAATCACATCTTCTTCGGGGCCGGGCGCTACGACACCGACTCCGGGCCCGGGCGGCGGCTCATCGCCCACGAGCTGGTCCACGTGCTGCAGGACCGCGACGGCGCGGGCGGGATCCACCGGCAGGCCGACGACTCACGCTCGCACGCGACGGCGGAGGCCGACACCAACGTGGCCGCGGCCTCGGACGTCCCGTTCGAGAAGTGGGCGCCGGAGGTCGAGCGGCAGTACCGGCTGCGTGGCGACACCGTGCGGGCGAACGCCATCCGGAGCTGCCGGACGAAAGGCGACGGCGCCTGCGACATCCTGCTCACGAACCGCCAGATGTTCGCGCTCTACGCGCTGGGGAAGGCGAGCAAGGGCGATCAAAGGACGGTCCAGGCGGGCCTCCCCGCGATCAGCGTCGGCCTGGCCAAGGCGGTGGAGACGGCGGCCAAGCGCGCCCCGCTGCGGCTGGTCCCGCCGCCCGTGGAGCCGGTGCCGGGCCCCGCCGCGGCCGGCCTGGGCGCGGCCGAGGTCATCCCCGGCGTCGCCCTGCTGGCGTTGCTGACCGCCGAGGTCATGTCGCTCATCAGCCTGGCCGCGTTCCAGGCCAAGCTCGCGGAGCAAGGGTTCATCGTCCTCGAGGACCCTGAGGGCCTCTGCCACGGCGGCTGTCACATCGCCCCGCGCGAGGAGAGCGGCAGCCCGTTCGGCGGGCTCACCTTCCCCGACCTCGATCGGGACACCATCGACCAGTTTCTCGGACCGAAGGGAAAGGGAGGCCCGGCGCCCGCGCCGGCGCCTGGTCCCACCTCCGAGACGGAGGCTCAACCGGCCCCCGATGCCGGGCCGAAACGGGGCCCCGGCGGTCGTTGGGGCTGTGACGACGTCCGCTGCAACGTCTACCCGGACATGACGGTGAAGCCCCCGAAAAAAGACTGCCCACCGAGGGTGACTGGCGCCAGCCGCGGCTATCCCGACTTCGCATCGGCGTGCTTGGCGGCGCAGCAAGACGCCAATCGAAAGGTGCCGCGCGGGTGCATCAAGCGGCACTGCAACTGCAACTCGAAGTGCCGCCCGATGTGACACCGTAGGCCCCGGACCATGCCAACGAAGTTCGACAGTTCGCTCGACATGATCGTCGCGGAGGTGGCCGCCGAAGGACGCGCCGCCACCACGGAGGACATCGCGCGCCTGCGCCAACTCGGCGTCCATTCGGTCGAGGATCTCATCGGCGTGCTGGACCACGGAGACGGCGAAGACCGGCAACGTGCTTGCTGGGTGCTCGGGCGGCTCGAGGACCCGCGCCTCGGTCAGCATCTGGTGCGTGCGCTGTTCGATCCAGAGTCGGGCCTCAGGATCGAGGCTGCGAAATCTCTCGGAACGCTCGCGGCACCAGACACGATCCCGGAGCTCGTGCGGGCGCTGACCGAAGAAGGCGAGCCCGATGTGCGCTCGGCGATCGCCGCCGCGCTCGGGCTGACCGGTGACGAGCGTGCCGTCGATCCGCTGCTGGCGAAGCTTGGCGATACAAGCGAGCAGGCGGCGGTCCGCGGCGCGGCGGCGGAAGCCCTGACGGGGCCGCGCTCGCCGCGCGCGGTCGATCCTCTGATCGCTGCGCTGGCAGATCCCGAGGCGGAGGTCAGGTTCTGGGCCGCCTTTGCGCTGGGACAGCTGGGCGATGAACGAGCGATTCCCGCCCTCGAGCAGCTCGCTCGGTCGGACACCGCCGTCTTGGAAGGCTGGGGCCGCATAAGTGACGAAGCGTCCGAGGCGATCAGCGAGATCCGCGCGCGCCCGGTGTCTTGAGGCGCTCATGCGGAGGCGGCGCCACGGAAGAAGCGCGTCCAAGGGCCCCACTGACTGCGCCCTCCAATGATCTCTCGTGCCCAGAGCGAACCGGCAGGAGCGCCCGGGATGTCGGCGCTCGGCACCGCCGTCCAGCGGCTCGACCTGCCGTTCATCTCCGAGCTTCTCGACTGGACCGCGAACCCAGAGGCGCCCGATGCCCACGGGATGACCGCGCTCGACCGGCTCCCCGTTCGGACCGCCGACAACGACAGGCTCGCGACAAGGCCGAGGCGATGCTGGGAGCGGCGATGGTTTAGGTGGCGTCCTCACGCCGGACCGCAACGGATCTCGACGGAGCGCTCGAGAGAATCGTCGCAGAGGTGGCCACCGACGAGCGGGCCGCCACCGCGGCCGACATCGCGCCCATGCGCCAGCACGGGGTCGATTCGGTCGAGGCGCTCGTCGGCGTGTTGGACCACGGAGCCGGCGAGGACCGCCAACGCCTTTGCGTTCGGCGAGTTGGGCGACGAGCGGGCGATTCCCGCCCTGGAGCAACTCGTTGGCTCGGACACCGCCACATTGGAAAGCTGGGGCCTCGTAGGTGACGAGGCGGCGGACGCGATCGCCAACATCCGCGCGCAATCGATGCCTTGACCTTCCGGAGACCGATGGCCGGCCTATGACCGCCCCGACGACGCTTTTCGCAGTCATCGAAGCGGGAGATCTCGATGGCCTGACCAAGCTGCTTGAGCAGGGCGCCGACGTGAACGCCCGGAAGCCGACGCCGCCGCACTGGTCGCCTCTCCATGAGGCCATCGAGACTCTCGAAGAGGGTGGACCCATCGAGGCGCTGATGCTTCTCCTACGACGGGGCGCGAACGTCGAAGGAGGCGGCGGCGACACGCCGCTGCTCATGGCGCTCTATCGGACGCAGCCACAGGCGGTCACGCTCTTGTTGGCAGCCGGGGCGAACCCCAACGTGCGAGGGCCCGAGGGTGATTCGCCGTTGCGTCTCTGCGTCGAGCGAGGCGACCTCGCGACGGCTGCCACGCTCCTCCGTTGCGGGGCCTACATCGGCATCGATGAGGCCGGTGGCCCACTCGGCGCATCAGCTCTCGGGCTGGCATCGCGACGCCTCGATTTGCGGTTCATGTCCCTGCTCCTGGATTGGGGAGCCCAGCCCACTGTGCTCGACGCAGATCACATGACCGCCCGCGATCGATTGGCCGCCCGCTGCGAGGAGAACTCGGACGCATACGATCGCGCGGTGGCGCTCTTGGACGGAAACCTGTCTAGAAGCGACACTGGCTAGGGCCCGCGATGTCGCCGCGCCAGCTTTCGATTGTCAGCCCGCTCGGCCTTGGCTATGGTCGGGTTGGTTCACCGGGAGGGTCGTTTGCCGGGATTCGCGCGGCCGCTGAACAAACGAGGGGGGACGGGGCCGAAGGCTGCGCCGGCGCGTGGGCTCGATCGCCAATCCTGGTTCGGCTCCGAGACGGCGGCGCCCGCGCCCGAAACGGCGCAGCCATGGTCCTTTCTGCAGCGACCGTGGCCCCCGCCGGCGCCGCGATTGCCCGTGCCCATCCAGGCCAAGCTGGTCGTCGGCGGGGTCGATGATCCGCAGGAACAGGAAGCGGAGCGCGTCGCCGCGGCCGTGACCCGCGAGCCTCCCGCTCCGGCGCCGCCTGACGCGGGCGCGCCGCCATCCGACGGCTCGCCGCCCCCGCCGCGGCCCGGACCGCCGCCGAGCGATTCGGCCGGCGGGCCGATCGTGCGGCGAAAGTGCGCCTGCGGCGGCTCCAGCACGACACCTTGCGAGGCCTGCTCGAAGCAGAACGAAGGTGACCACGAGCATACCGTGCAGCGCGCGACCGTACCCGGTGCCGCCGCCGCGCCGCTGGCGGGCCACGCCAGCGCCGAGCCCGCGGTGACGGCGGCCCTCGGCGACAATACCAGCGCGGGTCCGCTGTCTGCCCCTGATCGCGCATTCTTCGAGGGCTGGTTCGGTCACGAGCTGTCGCGCGTGCGGGTCCACACCGGCCACGCCGCGGCTACCGCCGCGAGCGCCATCGGGGCCGAGGCCTTCACCGTGGGCACGGACATCGCCTTCGCCGACGGCAGGTACCGCCCCGGCACCGACGACGGCCGGCGGCTGCTGGCGCACGAGCTCACGCACGTCGTTCAGCAAGGGGGTGCGTCGCCCCTTCCCGGCTCGCCCCGCATGACCGTCGCTCAGGGCCCGACGGTCGTTGCCCGCAAGCCGGCGCCCGACGCGACGCCCGCGTCCGACCAGAGGCCCGACACGCCGGAGGACAAGTTCAAGGGGACCGCCGTCTCGAGGGTGGTCGTCTCGCTCGCGCGTGGGCGGGTCGGGTTTCAGACGCCGCTCGGGACGTTGCTGGGGAGCATCGGAACGGACCTGCAACCAGGCAAGTACGTGCTCACGCCCCAGCCGACGCTGCGGATCTGGAGGGTGAACGGGCCCGGGGTCAGGTCCGGCCTTCGGTTCGACCTCACGCTGGACAACGCCGACCCCTGGACCCTGACTTATCCGGACAAGGTGCCGCTGCTGGTGACGGCAGGCTCGGAGGAGGATCCCGCCACGTTCGGGGACATGATCGATCCCTCCACCGGCGAGATGAAGGATCCGCTCGCGCTGTTCGAAGGGACGACGCCGCAGGAGCCAGTGGCGGGGATCGATGACTTCGAAGACGTCCGTTACGACATCGACTACCGGACCGTGCAGAAGAACCTCTCGAAGTTCCTGATGGTCTTCTATCGGGACAACAGCCGTCGCGACATCAACATCGACGACATCAAGCCGGACACGCCCCGCCTGTGGGCCGCGAAGCAGGACGTCCTCAAGATCATGGACGAGTACTTGCTCATGTTCATCCTGGGCTCGTTTCCGTCGATCTTCTTCATCCTGACGATGCAGCCGATGGCCACGTCGCCGACGGCGGGGGCCCGCCCACGCTGGGTCGTGTCCCGCCAGATCGTGCCCAAGTCGGGCGGCGCACCGGTGACGCTCGAACCGGAGTCCCTGCCCGGACAACCGAAGCCCGGCGGCGCACCCCCGACGCCCGAAACGGGCGCCGCGCCCGGGCAGCTGAAGGTCCCCGAGGCGACGGCGGCGCCGGAACCGGTGAGTGGGCCGGAGCCGGCCCAAACACCGGAGCACGAGGCGGCGGGGCCGACCTCGGAGAACGAGCCAACGAACCCCGGGCACAAGGTCGGGACGAGCCTCATCGACGAATCCAGGCCCGGGGAGGTCTATCTCGTCCGGGACCCGGCAAATCCCCGGTTCGCCGCACGCGGCAGCGTGACTCCACGGGGCGAGCTGGAGATCGACATGCGGACGAGGGTCGAAGGCGGCCCCCGGTCAAAGCTCTTGAACGGCAGCGAGCAGTTCCGCAAGATTGTTCGCTTCTTTTCGGGACAGTTCTCGTCCATCAAGGGAAACTGGCAATTCGGGGACAATCTCAATACGGTGAACAAGCTGACAGCGGGAGGGAAAATGTCCGTCGAGGAAGCAGCCGGGCAGACCTGGACCGGTGAACAGGCCGCCGCGGCAGGCTACAAGAAAGTCACCCTCCTCGGGCCGCCGGAGGGGACGCCCGGGAACTACACCACCGTCAAGGTTCTGTTCGAGAAGTGAGATGACCATGCTCGGGACAGAGGACGTTCTGGTCACCCGCCGGATGTACGAGCAAGGCCGCAAGCCGGCGGACATCCTTCGGCATTTTGCCGTCTCGCGCCCGGAGCTCTCGGTCGTTCACCTGATGGACTTGCTGTCGGATGCCTTCGCCCTTCCCCACGAGGCCGTGCAATGCCTCGGCGGGTGGTGGCACGACGGCTCCGGCGAGCTCTCCGACGAGCGGATCAACACCTTGATCTCCGGCGCGATCACCGCCGCCGCGTCCGCGAAACAGGCTCCGTAAGGCGATCGTCCGGCCCATCTGGCTGACAGCGTGACGTGGCGCTCGCAGTGGGCCACGACCCGGAAAGTTCTGGCCTCCTCCCCGTTGTTTATCCGAGGATTCACGCGGGAGGACTCTCGATGTTCAACAGCACGGTGCTGGACGTTGCTCTCGGGCTGGTTTTTTGCTGGGGCGCGGTCGCCCTGATTGCCAGCTCGGTGTACGAGGCCATTGCCTCGATGCTGAAGCTGCGCGCCAACGACCTCTT
>Ga0070734_10001193_pt1 | contig 40358 bp, 27 predicted proteins | sample Coa_R1_8_FD_66444 | JGI IMG/M metagenome (GOLD analysis project Ga0070734, IMG submission 66444) | Surface soil microbial communities from Centralia Pennsylvania, which are recovering from an underground coalmine fire - Coalmine... | ecosystem: Environmental > Terrestrial > Soil > Unclassified ...
CATCACGCCCGGCGGCCCGCGCATGCATCTGCTGCCCACGATGAAAAAGATGGTGCAGACGGCGCCGCTGTTGGTGATTCTTGATGAATACAACGCCAGTTTCCGGCAGATTTTCCTCGACGGGCGTCCGCTGCCGGAGGATCCGCAGCCGACCTGGAACGGCTATTCGAGCGGCCATTGGGAGGGAGACCGTCTGATAGTGGAATCCAATGGCTTCCGCGACGATCAATGGCTCGATGCGCGCGGCAACCCGCTGACCAGCGCCGGCAAGGTGATGGAGCGGTTCCGGCGGCCGAATTTCGGCAACATGGAAATCGAGATCACGATCGACGATCCGAAGGCGTACACGCGCCCGTGGACCGTGCTGGTGAAACAGACGGCGGTTGTCGATACCGATCTGCTCGATTCCATCTGCCTGGAAAACGAAAAGGATGTGCCGCACCTTCCGGGAGCGCGATAACCGCATGGCGGGGTTCGGCGCGCTACTATATTAGGCTCGATGACCGATCCAAAACTGCGGGTCTTGATCGCCGCCGATAAGATCCACGCGCGCATCCGCGAGATGGGCGAGCAGATTTCGCGCGACTACCCGACCGGAAACCTCCACCTGATCTGCATCCTTAAAGGCGCGTGCTTTTTTCTGACCGACCTGGCACGCGCCATGAAGCGCGATGTATTCGTCGACTTCATGGGCATTTCCACCTACGGCAAGGGGAAGAGCAGTTCGGGCGAAGTGAAGGTGACCAAGGACCTCGATATTTCACTCGAAGGAGCCGATGTGCTGGTGGTGGAGGACATCGTCGACAGCGGCATCACGCTCAACTACCTGCTGAAGGTGCTGGAACAACGCAAGCCGAAATCGCTCCGTATCGCGGCGCTGCTCGACAAGCCCGAGCGCCGCGTCCGCCCGGTGCCGGTCAGTTACGTCGGCTTTCAGATTCCCGATCAGTTCGTGGTGGGTTACGGGCTGGATTACGCGGAAAAGTACCGGAACCTGGATGACGTTTGCGTGCTGGAGGGAGCCGCCGCCACCGAATAAGACCGCGATCCGGACTTTCAGCCGCGGCTAATTGGTAACAGAACGGAGCTCGCGCTCGCGCGTGGCTTCGCGCTTGCGCTCGAAGTGGCGCTTCACGTCCGGCCAGAACTCTTTCAGGACATTAGAGAAGGCGTCGGTGGCGCACTGAATCAGTAATTTTTGCGCATTATCCGAGGCGGTCCGCGTGTCGGGATACCAGGCGTTGGACACGGCGACGGCCGCGGCATTGCCGCCCCATTCCGGGAAGTTGAACGTGCGGCCGCCGGAATCGGTGCGCACGACGAAGATCTGTTTGAGCGCGCCGGCCAGCCGTGATTTCTTGGTGCCCTCGCCGATCCGGAAATAGCGCGGATCTTGGTGGAGCAGGCTGGGGACGATACCTTCGGTCATCATGTTGCCGATCATCTGGTCGCCATAGGACGAGGCGTAGCGTTTGGCGTAGCCCGACATCCCTTGCCCGAACGAAGGATTCTGGTTCTCGAGCTGGTACAGGCTGGCGAACAGACCGGACGTGATATAAACCGGCCAGTCGAAGGAATCCTTGAACGCGATTGTCATCTTGCGCTTCGCCGTGATCGGGGCAAACGGCAAGGAACCCTCGGTGGTGCGATTGTTGGGAAGTACGCCGAATACGCGTTTATCCTGCAGCGGAGTATTGGAGTTGGGAGCGCTCGATGACGCGGGATTCTCCACGACGTTGTCCTGCGCCAGGGCAACGCCGCATATTACTAAAGCTAGAACTGTGGGGATGTGGCGCGGGCGCATGAATTTATATAGATGATCGACCCTGATGCGGGGTTACTTAAATTCCGTTAATGCCTTCTGTTTCTTGCGTTGCGGAAAGTGCGCGTTAATATCGGCCATTTTAGCGCAAACTTCGGCCGCGGAGCGCGGAGCCCGGCCCGGAACGGATGGAAGCGCCGGCGGCGTTAGGATAGTGGCATGAAGCCGATCGTGTTGTTGGCGGCTGCCGCCCTTATGCCCAATCTCACTCAGCTCAAACAGATGAGCGCGCGTTTCGCGCCCGTGAAACTCAGCTATGACACGGCGAGACTCTCGCCCGGTGATCAGAAAGCGCTGGCCAAGCTGATCGAGGCGGCCCGCGGTTTGAATTCTCTGTTCATGGACCAGCTGTGGAGCGGCGACCGCGCTCTGTACGCGCAGCTCGAGAAGGACACCACACCGCTGGGCAGGGAGCGCCTGCATTATTTCTGGCTCAACAAGGGTCCGTGGTCCGATCTCGACGGCCACACGGCATTCTTACCGGGCGTGCCCGAGCGAAAGCCTCTGGGCGCGAATTTCTATCCGGAAGACATGCAACGCGAGGAGTTCGAAAGCTGGGTCAAAACGCTGAATCCGGCCGCGCGCCAGCAGGCGGAGGGCTTTTTCACGGTAATTCGGCGGGATGCCGCCAAGCATCTGACGGCAATTCCGTATAGCAAGGCGTACGCCGCCGACCTCACCAGGACCGCGGCGCTGCTGCGCGAAGCAGCCTCTCTCACCGACAATACCTCGCTGAAAAAATTTCTGACCTCGCGCGCCGACGCCTTCCTCTCCAACGACTACTACGCGAGCGACCTCGCCTGGATGGATCTTGACGCGCCGCTCGATATCACGATCGGGCCGTACGAGACTTACAATGACGAGCTCTTCGGCTACAAAGCCGCCTTCGAAGCCTACATCACGATCCGCGACGAACAGGAAACAGACCGGCTGACGACGTTCGCGGACCGCTTGCAGGAGGTCGAAAACAATCTCCCCATCGAACCGCGCTACCGGAACCCGAAGCTCGGGGCAGCGGCGCCGATTCGCGTGGTCAACGAGGTTTTCGCGGCCGGTGACGGCGCTCATGGCGTACGCACCGCCGCCTTCAACCTGCCGAACGACGAGCGCGTGATTCACGAAAAGGGCAGCAAACGCGTAATGCTCAAGAACGTGCAGGACGCCAAGTTCAAGACCATCCTTACGCCGATCGCCGCCCGCGTGCTGGCCAAGGCGGATCAGGGACACCTGAGTTTCGACTCCTTCTTCGCGCACATTCTGGCGCACGAACTCAGCCACGGAATCGGGCCGCACCAGATTCAGGTGAACGGCCGCGCGACCACGCCGCGCCAGGAGATGAAAGACATTTATGCCGCGATCGAAGAAGCCAAGGCCGATGTGACCGGCCTGTTCATGCTGCAGTTCCTCTACGATCACGGCCTGCCGCACCGGGCCGATGCCGAACGGCAGCTGTACGCGACCTTTCTCGCTTCTTCCTTCCGTTCGGTGCGCTTCGGGCTCACCGAAGCGCATGGCCGCGGCGTCGCGATGCAGTTCAACTACCTCACCGACAAGGGCGCGTTTGTCGCCCATCCGGATGGCACGTTCTCGGTGGATTACGGTAAAGTAAAGGGCGCCGTGCGCGACCTGGCTCACGATCTGTTAACACTGGAAGCTCAGGGCGACTACGCGGGTGCGAAACGCATGCTCGATACCCTGGCCGTGATCCGTCCGCCTATGCAGCATGCTCTGGACGCGTTAAAAGAGCTCCCCACCGATATCGATCCGACGAACGAATAAGCCTATGCGAAAAGCAACGTTGGTGATCTGGGCCCTGATTGTTTTCCTGGTGCCGGGCTGGACCCAGCAATCCAGCGTGCATCCGGTTACCGGCCGGCAGTACGCCGGTGCTATGGGAGTGCAAGGCGCGCCGTGGCTGGTGCGGCCGGAGCGCGAGCAGGAAGAGGAGCCCGACAAAGCGCTCGATGAGCTGAAGATCGCCAATGGGTCTACTGCCGCCGATATCGGCGCGGGTGTCGGCTACATGAGCTGGCGTCTGGCCGAGCGCGTCGGACCGGCCGGCAAAGTCTACGCCAACGATGTGCAGCCGCAGATGCTGGATCTGCTGCGCAAGAACATGGAGCAGCGCCATATTAGCAACGTGGTTCCGGTATTGGGTGAACTCGACGATCCCAAGCTGCCGCAGGGCCGGATGGACCTTGTCCTGATGGTGGATGTGTATCATGAGTTCACCAATCCCCAAGCCATGCTGCGCCACATCCGCGATTCGTTGAAGCCGGATGGCCGCATGGTGCTGCTGGAGTACCGCGCCGAAGATCCGAAAGTGCCGATCATGCCCCTGCACAAGATGACGGTCGAACAAGTGAGGAGCGAAATTGAGCCCGAGGGCTTTCGCCTGACGCAGGTAATCGAGAGCCTGCCGCGACAGCACATTTTGATCTTCACCAGGAAACCGTCGTAACGCCGGTGGACTTGCCACGGGCGTAGGTCCCTTACACTAGAAGCAATGTCCTCGGCGGCGATTCTCGTACGCGACCTGAAGAAGTCGTATGGGTCGGTGGCCGCCGTCAATGGCGTCGATCTGGAAGTGCCGCGCGGTTCGTTCTTCGGGTTTCTCGGGCCGAACGGCGCCGGGAAATCGACCACCATCCGGATGCTGACCGGGCTGATCGCAGCCGACAGCGGCTCGATTGAAATCCTTGGGCTGCGTCTGCCGGAAGACGAGATTGAAATCAAAAAGCGCATCGGGCTGGTGCCCGACGAATCGCTTCTGTTCGACCGGCTGACCGGCGCCGAGTTTCTCGAATTCGTGGGCCGCATGTATGGTTTAGATCGCGCGACGGCGATCGAGCGCGCCACCGGTCTGCTCGACCTGCTGGAGCTGGCGAACGATCGCAAGATCATCGCCGAATACTCGAAGGGCATGCGGAAGCGGGTCGCGATGGCAGCGTCGTTGATCCATCACCCCGAGCTGTTCCTGATGGACGAGCCGTTCGAGGGCGTGGATGCGGTGGGCGCGCGGCTGATGAAGGATATCCTGCTCGACCAGGTCCACCGCGGCGCCACCGTGTTCCTCACTTCGCATGTACTGGAAGTGGTGGAGCGGCTGTGCGATCGCATTGCCATCATCAATCACGGCACAATCGCTACGGCAGGAACGCTCGCCGAACTGCGCTCCAGCGGCGAGTCGCTGGAGGATGTGTTCGTCCGCGTGGTGGGCGCCGAACGCGAGCTGGAAAGGCTGGACTGGCTGTGATCGCAGCGATTCTCAGAGCCCAGGTGCTGAGCATGCGGCTCGCCGCGCACCGCGGCAGCGTCTGGGGCTTGATCACCGGGTTCATATGGTACGGCGGCTGGTGTTTCGTGGCATCGCTCGTTTACGCGATCGCCGCGCAGGCCGGCCCGGAAACGTTGCGCACCTGGATTCCGGCCGGGTTGGTGGTGGTGTGGCTTTATTGGCAATTTGTCCCGATCCTCTCGGCCAGCATGGGTTCGGCGCTGGACCTGCGCAAGCTGCTGATCTATCCGGCGCCGCACGGAAAGCTGTTCGCGGTGGAAGTGCTGCTGCGGCTTGCCACCGCGCTCGAAATGCTGCTCATCCTGATTGGCGGCGTGACCGGCCTGCTGCGCAATCCGGCCGCCGGCGGATTCGCCGCCGCGCCCCGGCTGTTGTTGTTAATCCCGATCTACGTTTTGTTCAACCTGTTCCTGGCTTCGGGGGTGCGGAGCCTGCTGGAGCGCCTGCTTTCTTACCGGCGCTTGCGCGAAGTCCTGGTGTTCCTGCTTTTGATCGGGCTGACCGCGCCCCGGCTTCTGCTGGTTTCGGAAGTAGAGGTGAACCGTTTCCAAAGGCTCGAGGCGCTGATCCAATTCGAAGCGCTGCCCTGGGCGGCCATCGGCCACGCGCTGCTGGGCGGCTCGACGCTGGCAGCGTTCGCGGTGCTCTGCGGATGGACGCTGGCGGCGGCATGGTTTGGGCGCGCCCAGTTCGAGCGCAATCTGCGATATGACGCGATGGCGGCCCAGGCGACGCCGATCGGCCCCCAGCCTCCGCGGATGCAATCGTGGAGCGAACGTTTTTTTCGATGCCCTTCCCTGATATTGCGCGATCCGCTGGCCGGCATTGTCGAAAAAGAGCTCCGGTCGCTGGCGCGCACTCCTCGTTTTCGCATGGTGTTCGTCATGGGTTTTTCGTTCGGCGTCATGGTGTGGCTGCCGCTGGTGCTGGGCCGCGGCGCGGAACGCCACGGCGTGCTGGAGCAGAATTTTCTGATCGTCGTCTCGGTATATGCGCTAACCTTGCTGGGCCAGGTGACTTACTGGAATTGCTTCGGGTTCGACCGCTCGGCCATCCAGTTTTATTTCGCCGCGCCGCAGCCCATCGTGAAAACTCTGCTCGGTAAGAATCTGGCGTCGCTCGTCTTCATTTATCTGGAGGTGCTGATCCTGATCGCGATCACGGTGGCGCTGCGGGTAGCGGTCAGCGCCGGGCAGATCATTGAAGTCGTGCTGGTGGTGGGAGTCTGCGCGCTTTACATGATGGGCTTCGGCAATATGAGCTCGGTGCAGTATCCGCGGGTGCTCACGCCGGAGCGCGTCTCCCAGGGCGGCGCCTCCAGCCGCTTTCAGGCGCTTGTATTCATCCTGTATCCGATTGCCCTGTTGCCGGTGTTCCTGGCTTACCTGGCGCGGTACGCGTTTGAAAGCGAAACGGCGTTCGCGGCGATTCTCGCATTCGCGGCCGTGATCGGAGCCGTGATGTACTGGCTGGGACTGGAATCGGCGATCAAGACGATTGCCACCAGACGCGAGCGAATTCTCGCGGACCTGTCGCAGGCCGAAGGTCCGGTGGCGTCATCTTGAGAAGCGCTACTTCTTCTTCATGACGTCGACGAGCTCCTGCACTGCGTCGGCGCTCTTCTTGAGCATGGCCTTTTCTTCGGCAGTCAGCTTGACTTCATAGATCTGCTCGATGCCGCGCGCGCCCAGCTTGACCGGAACTCCGACAAAGAGGCCGTTGATCCCATATTCGCCTTCGAGGTAAGCGGCGCAGGGCAGGACTTTTTTCTTATCCCGCAGAATCGATTCCGCCATCTCCACCGCCGCCGCCGAAGGCGCATAATAGGCGCTGCCGGTCTTCAGGTACTTTACGATTTCGGCGCCGCCGTTGCGTGTGCGGTCCACGATCGCATCAATCGTCGCCTGGCTCATGAGCTCGGTGAGCGGAATGCCGGAAACGTTGCTCAAGCGGACCAGCGGCACCATGGTATCGCCGTGCCCGCCCATGACGACGCCGGTGACGTTTTCCACCGAGACTTTCAGCTCGGCCGCGATGAACGTGCGAAAGCGGGCGCTGTCGAGCACGCCGGCCATGCCGATGACGCGGTTCTTGCTGAATTTGGAGACCCAGAACGCCGCCTGCGCCATGGCATCGAGCGGGTTGGTGACGACGATGATGATGGAGTTGGGCGAGTACTTCACCACCTGCTCGGTGGCGGCCCTGACGACGTCGTAATTGGCAAGCAGCAGGTCATCGCGGCTCATGCCGGGCTTGCGGGGAAAACCGGCCGTGATGATCACGAGGTCGGAGCTCGCCGTCGGCTCGTAGTCGTTCGCGCCCGTGATCACGCAGTCGTAGCCCTGGATGGGTCCGGACTGGTACAGGTCCAACCCCTTGCCCTGCGGAACGCCTTCCACGACGTCCACCATGACGACGTCGGCGAGCTCCTTTTCCGCAATGCGCAGCGCGCAATTAGCGCCGACATTACCGGCGCCCACAACCGTAACTTTCTTTCGCAAGTGAAACGCTCCTTATGAGATGGGGAAAAACGGAAAGACGATTATATCAGCCGTCGGCGCGGACTCCCTCACGGCTTGTCGGCGGTTGCCAGCAGCGTTTCGAGATACGGCGCTTCGGTTTCACGGTGCACGATGGCGGTTTCGGCATTGTGGAAGCCCGCGCCCTTCAGCAATGTCTCCACTTCGAGTTCCGTGAATCCCAGCCATAAATCCGCGTAGAGCTCGCGCGCTTCTTCGAAATGGTGGCGATTCAAATCGAGGATCGCGACACGGCCGCCCGGCTTGAGAATGCGCCAGGCTTCGGCGACCGCGCGCTCCGGATGCCGCGCGTGGTGGAGCGCCTGGCTCAGGAAAGCCAGATCCACAGTGCCGGTCTCGATGGGCACATCCTCCAGATCGCCCAGCCGGTATTCCAGGTTCTGGATGCCGTGTTTCTTGACCAGTTCGGAACCGAATTCGACCATCTTCTCCGAATTATCGATGGCGATTACTCTTTTTGCCTTCTGGGCCATCATCTGCGAGATGGTGCCCTCGCCGGCGCCCAAGTCGGCAATCACCAGCGGCGGCATCAGCTTCAGCAGGGCTTCGGCGATTCCCTTCCAGGAGCGCCCGGGAACGTACTGGCGGCCGAACTTGCCGGCCAGCTCGTCAAAGTACCGGCGCATGCTGTCCTGGCGCCGCCGAAGCGTGAGTTGGAGGGCCTCGCGGTCGGGCAGGACCTCGGGAACGTCGGCGGCGGCGCGGCGGAGCAAATCCATCAGCTCCGGCGGCGCGCTGAGGCGGTAAAAGGCGTTTTTTCCGGTGCGGCGATCGTCTACCAGGCCGGCCTGCTTGAGCTGGGCGAGGTGAGTGGAGATCTGGCTTTGGCCTTTGGCCAGAATCTCTTGCAACTCCGCCACCGAGAGCTCTTCCTGCTCCAGTAAAAGCATGAGCCGCAAGCGGTTAGGGTCGCTGGCCAGCCGCAACGATTTTAACATTGACGCCATGGGACAAGTGTAATAGTATCAATATATCAAGATTTGTTGATGCGAGGGTAAAAATCAAAAATATGGGTACTGCGACGCTGAATCAGACTGCGACCGAATATAAGGTCGCCGACCTGTCCCTGGGCGAGTGGGGCCGCAAGGAGATCTCGATTGCCGAGCACGAGATGCCCGGCCTGATGGCGATCCGGCGCAAATACGCCAAAGAGAAGCCTCTGGCGGGCGTGCGGATTACCGGGTCGTTGCACATGACGATCCAGACAGCGGTTCTGATTGAAACGCTGGTCGACCTGGGCGCTTCGGTGCGCTGGGCGAGCTGCAACATTTTTTCGACGCAGGACCATGCGGCGTCGGCGATTGCCGCGGCCGGAGTACCGGTATTCGCCTGGAAGGGCGAGACGCTGGAAGAGTACTGGTGGTGCACATATCAGGCGCTGAGCCACCCGGGCGGCAAAGGACCGCAGCTGATCGTGGACGATGGCGGCGATGCGACGCTCCTCATCCACAAAGGCTACGAACTCGAGAACGGCAGCAAATGGGTCGATTCGCCTTCGGAGTCTCACGAAGAGAAAGTCATCAAAGACCTGCTGAAGCAGATCCACAAAGAGAACCCGACCCGCTGGCACGAGATTGCCAAGGAATGGCGCGGCGTCTCCGAAGAGACCACGACGGGCGTGCATCGTCTCTACAAGATGCAGGAAGCCGGCACGCTGCTGGTTCCGGCGATCAACGTCAACGACTCGGTGACTAAGTCGAAATTCGACAACCTGTACGGCTGCCGCGAGTCACTAGCGGACGGCATCAAGCGCGCGACCGACGTGATGATGGCCGGCAAAGTCGCGGTCGTGTGCGGCTACGGCGACGTCGGCAAGGGGTCGGCGCACTCGCTGCGCGGAATGGGCGCTCGGGTAGTAGTCACCGAGATCGACCCGATCAACGCGCTGCAGGCGGCGATGGAGGGCTTCGAAGTCACAACGATCGAAGACACGCTCGGCCGCGGCGACATTTATGTCACCTGCACGGGGAACCTCGATATCATCACGCTCGAGCACATGTCGAAGATGAAGGACCAGGCCATTGTCTGCAATATCGGCCACTTCGATAACGAAATTCAGATGGACCGTCTGAGCGGGTCGGGCGCCAAGCGCACCAACATCAAGCCGCAGGTGGATATGTACACCTTCCCCAACGGCAACAGCATTTTCATCCTGGCGGAAGGCCGGCTGGTGAATCTGGGCTGCGCTACGGGCCATCCCAGCTTTGTCATGAGCAACAGCTTCTCGAATCAAACGCTGGCGCAACTCGATCTCTGGAAGAACAAGGACACCTACAAACCGGGCGTGTACACGCTTCCGAAGAAGCTGGACGAGGAAGTGGCGCGCCTGCACCTGGAAAAGATCGGCGCCAAGCTGACGACCCTAACCAAAAAGCAAGCCGACTACCTCGGCGTTCCGGTGGAAGGTCCGTACAAGGCCGACCACTACCGGTATTAGAATTGACAACTGGACCAATTTGAGAAACCCGCAGGAGGAGAAACTTGGCAGAAACGCAGAGATACCTATTTACTTCGGAATCGGTGACAGAAGGGCATCCTGATAAGATCGCCGACCAGATTTCCGACGCCGTGCTGGACGCGGTGCTCACGGACGATCCGACCGGGCGCGTGGCTTGCGAAACGCTGGTGACGACCGGCACGGCCATTGTGGCCGGCGAAATCACGACGAAAACACATCTCGACATTCACAAGCTCGTGCGCGGCACGATTGAATACGTCGGCTACAACGACGCCAGCTACGGCTTTGACTGTCATACCTGCGGTGTTCACAATCTGATTCAGACGCAATCGCCCGACATCGCGATGGGCGTGGACACCGGCGGCGCCGGCGACCAGGGTCTCATGTTCGGCTACGCGTGCGATGAAACGGCAGAACTGATGCCGCTGCCGATCATGATGGCGCACAAGCTGGTGCAACGCCTGTCGGTGGCGCGGCGCGAGGGGATCCTCGAGTTTCTGCGTCCCGACGGCAAGAGCCAGGTTTCGGTGGAATACGTCGACAACAAACCCAAGCGCATCGAAGCGGTGGTCATCTCGACGCAGCACGCACCCGAGATCAGCACCGAAGAACTGCGCAAGCAGGTGAAGAAGCATATTATCGATGCCATTGTTCCCTCGAACATGGTGGATTCGCAGACCAAGTATCACATCAACCCGACCGGGCGGTTCGTGGTGGGAGGCCCGCACGGCGACACCGGGCTGACCGGCCGCAAGATCATCGTGGATACGTACGGCGGCATGGGCCGGCACGGCGGCGGCGCGTTTTCGGGCAAGGATCCGACGAAGGTGGACCGGTCGGCGTGCTATATGGCGCGGTACATCGCCAAGAACCTGGTGGCGGCCAAGCTCGCGTCGCGCTGCGAAGTGCAGCTGGCGTATGCGATCGGCGTGGCGGAACCGGTTTCTATCACGGTAAACACGTTCGGCACGGGCACGATCGCCGATGCCCAATTCACGAATCTGGTTCGCGAGAATTTCAAGCTGACGCCCAAGGGCATTATCGATGCGTTGCGACTGCGCCGGCCGATCTATCGCAAGACCGCGGCCTTCGGACACTTTGGCCGCACCGAAGATACCTTTAGCTGGGAAGCGACCGACAAAGTCGAAGCCCTGAAAGAGCAAGCTCACGCGGCGCACGCCGCGACCGTAAAGTAGCGGTTTCTCCGGCGCCGCCATATCCGCTTCCGGATGTGGTGGCGCCTACGGCGACAACCGGTGCACAAAGCCGTGAGCGGTCTCCGGCATTTCGAGACCATGTCGGATGAGCCAAAGATCTCCATCACCAAAAGGTAAGGGCCGGATGGCCATCCGGCGGTAATCTTCCCCAGTCCAGTAAGCCTTCATCATGCCGCTCTCCGAATGGTGCTTGAATCCCTCGAGTAAATGCGCAATCTCATGGACCAGGACGTGGGCGAGCAGAATCGGCACGTCGGGCGATTCGATTGCTTTCTGAATTCGATCGTAAAACACCACAACGTGACTTCCTTCCTGCGGAAGCGCATAAGCAAGGGCTCCGAGTAACTCACCGGGCGATGTGGAGTCCTGGAGCGTGATCCGGATGGCCGTATCGTCCCGGCAGGACCGCTGATCCTTCGCCCAGTCCAAGGTTAGCCCAATCCCGGCGTAGATTTGAGATGCGAGATACTCTGCGCGGATCATTGTCCAGGTGCGGGCCGGAGGTTTCAGGCAGGCCGTCACGTGGTATCCGGGCGGCAAAATCCGTGGTTGTGCCCATGAGAGCAAGCCACTCGTAAGAATCGCCATGCCGACCGCCAGTCTCATGCCGCCTCCGCCGCAGGGAAACAACATGGGACCAGCGGGTCTCAGAAATCCTTGGAAATAGCATAAAATCTTGTCAAAGATTTCTTGAGGCAGCTACCCCAATGGATCGAGGCCGGTTGTACGAATTCGGCAAATTCCGGCTGGACCCGCTCGCGCGACGGCTCCTGCGCGACGGGCAGATCGTCACACTTACGCCTAAGGTCATCGACCTGCTTTTGGTGCTGGTTGAGAATCGGGGCCGCACGGTCACTAAAGAGGAATTGCTGAAAGCGCTATGGCCGAATACCCACGTGGAGGAAGGCAATCTCACCCAAAACATCTCGGTATTGAGGAAAGCGTTAGCCGCCGACGCCGCGGAGGGAGAGTACATCGTTACCGTTCCACGTGACGGCTACCGGTTTATGGCTTCAGTGGCAGAAATCGGCTCCGAAGAAATCTCTGAGAAGAATTTAGACTTGGCGAGATCCCGTGGTTCGGACGATCATGCGGGGTCCGCGTCTCACCGCGCCGGGTGGATTATTGTCGCGGCATCGGCGGCCGCCATCGGGATTACGGCGTATGCGCTCTGGCCGCGGCCCCCCGAGTTGAAGCCGCTGGTGCGGCTGGACATCGAGCTCGATCCCAGGCCCGCCTCTACGCCCGCGACCAACGTGATCATTTCGCCGGACGGAACCCGCCTGGTCTGGATCGCGCAGGGACGGCTATTCACGCAGCGGCTGGATCAGTCAGAAGCCTCGGAGATCCGCGGGACCGACGGCGCGGCGGGGCCGTTCTTCTCCCCTGACGGGCAGTGGCTGGCATTCGCCCAAGCCGGTGCTTTCAAAAAAATTTCCATCGACGGCGGCTCCCCGGTCGCACTGGGGGCCGTCACGACCAACAACATGACTGCCGGGTTCTGGGGGGTTAATAGCAGCATCCTTGTGAATCCCATCGGAATCGGGCCCATCTTCCGGGTACCGGCGATTGGAGGGAAGCCCGAAAAGGTAAGCGAGCTCGACACCGTGCGAGAAGAAGCATCTCACTACTCGCCGCAGATGCTGCCAGACGGCCGGAACGTCCTTTTTGCGGCTGGCGGGATCACGCGGGCAAACATGCATATTGTTGCGATGTCGATGGCCGATGGGAAGCGAAAAATCGTCGTGGAAAGGGGATCCTTCCCTCGATATTTCATCACTCCAGACGGGACTGGCTACCTGGCCTATTTTATCGGCGGGACACTCTTCGCCGCGCCCTTTGATGCCAACCGGCTGGAACTCCGCGGCACGCCTGCGCCGGTGCTGGAAAACATTGTCTCGAACGTGGGGTCCGCCGGGAGTATCGCGCAATTTGATGCTTCGCGAAACGGAACCGCCGTCTACGTTCGGGGCGCTGCGGGGCTGGTCCGGCTTGTCTGGATGGATAGCTCGGGTAAAATCGAGCCGTTACTGCCGCAACCCGGTTCCTATCTGCGGCCGAAGTTTTCACCGGATGGAAACCGCGTGGCTGTGGAGAGCCCTGGAGATTCGGGTGACATATGGGTTTACGAGTGGGGACGCGGCACGATGACTCGCCTGACGACGACAGGTGGACAAGGGCCCATATGGACGCCGGATGCACGCTATATCCTCTACCGAGGGAGCGGAGGCATCTATTACACTCGTTCGGATGGGGCCGGAATGCCGCGCCTTCTGGTTCCGTCTAAGACGTCCATGTTTCCGTATCCATTCTCGCCGGACGGGAAGCGGCTGGTCGCTCAGGAACTCGACGGCAGCGGGTGGCACCCGTTTACCGTTTCCATCGAGAGCGACGAGCGCGAGTTGCGCGCCGGGGCTCCCGAGTTCTTTCTCAAAACTGCCGGCGTAGATGAGCGGACCCCAACCCTTTCGCCTGACGGCCGTTGGATGGCGTACTGCTCAAATGAATCCGGCACTTACCAAATCTATGTACGGTCCTTTCCGGATAGAAGTGGTAAATGGCAGGTATCGGTGGATGGAGGCTCCCATCCACTATGGTCTCCCGATGGACGCTCGCTGTTCTTTCGCAGCCTGAAGAACCAGCTCATGGTGGCGCAATATACGGCAAAAGGGAGTTCGTTTTCGCCGCAGCGCCCGAGGTTGTGGGCCGAGACCCGGCTTGCGGATGTGAGCCTGTCGTTCAACTATGATCTGCACCCGGACGGCAGGCGCATCGTTGCCGTGGTGCCCGCCGAGTCGGAGGTAGGCGCGGAGACAAAGACTCACGTGACCATTCTGTTCAACTTCCTCGACGAACTGCGGCGCCGAATCCCGAGGTAAAAGCAGCCCTTTACAGCAGCGCGGCGGCGGCCTCATCCAAGAACCACTCACCCCGTTTTCCGATCAACTGCGCCGGGAACTTCTGCGGTTCCGAAGGGCCTTCAAAGACGGCCCGGGCGGCTTCTGCTTTGTCCGCGCCACTCGCCAGGTACAAGACATTGCGCGCGGCGAGCAGCGGCCCGGGCAGCAGCGTGACACGCCACTGATTCAATTGCGGCGCAAAGACCGCCTCCGCGATCCCAGCCCGGTCACCGATCAGCGGAGAGCCGGGGAAGAGGCTGGCGGTGTGGCCATCGGGACCCATGCCGCACTGCACCACATCGAACTGCGGCATCTCTCCCGGATCCAGCTTGAAGAAGCGGCGAATTTCCTCGGTGTACCGGTGGGCCGCCTCCTGCGGCGCAATCTCACCGACAATCCGATGGACGTTGCGCTCCGGGAACCGGGCTCCGGGCAGCAGCCAGTCCTTCGCGAGTTTGTAATTACTGGCTGGATCGGCCGGCGGCACACACCGCTCATCGACCCAGAACAGATGAACCCGGCTCCAGTCGAAGCGCAGAGCCGCGAGTTTTTGGAACAGTAGCCGGGGCGTGCTGCCGCCGGAGACCGCCAGAGTCGCGTCGGACCTCTCGGCCAAGGAAGCTTCGAGAAGACCAATCAAGCGCCGCGCACACGCCTCGGCCGCAGCGGCCGCATCGGCGAAAGTGTGCCGCTGGGCGCTCATAAGGCCGCTGCCGCGCGCAGCGTGCGCTCAAAAACCGGATCGCGGCCGACGATTCCCAGTTCCTCACGCATCAGCAGATAGTCGGTGGCCGGGGGATGACTGGCGCAGTGCTCGAGTCCGTCCTCCATCTTTACCCGCAGGCGACCGTTACCGGAAGACAATTCGACGCGCAGGCCGGCGCCGTCCAGTTCCGCCCCTGATAACTCTCCCTGGGCGGCCGATGCATCCGACGAAAGCGTCAAGGTGACCTGAATGCCGGCGGCTTTCAGAGACTCGGCGATCCATGCGCCGAGGTAGCGGGCGGTGGCGGGCGCTTCCTTTCCTCCGAATCGGACGCGAATCCGCACCTCGCCGGGCACGCGCGCCAAACGCTCGCGGTTCTCAAAAGTCTGCGCAATCATGCCGCGCCAACGGCTGATGCGCGTCCAAGACAGATCGCCGAGAGAGAGACCCTGCCCGACCAGCTCCGCCAGGCGCGCGAGGGAGGCCTTCGCATGGGAGAAGGGGGCGGTATCCACAATCACCCGGCGGGCCAGTCCGGCGAGTTTTCGGAAGCCGTCCCGATCCATGAGGCGCGGACTGCGGCACCAGGCGATGACGGGAAGATCCGCCGCGGTCACGGCCCCGGCCAAAGAAAGTGCGTCGTCCAGCGCCTTCTCCGAAGCGGCGATTTCGATCTGTTCACAGCAGATCTGGCGGCGTTGGCCGAACGGCATCCAGCATTGCGCAAACACGCGCGCCGACAACTCCGGTTGCGGCGCGGCGCCGTAGCGAATGACGATGGTGCGCGCCGGATGCTCGGGCATGAGCGCGGCCAGGGTTTCGCCGAGCGCCTGAAACTCGTCGGTTTCCTCAGCGACCACCACCAGGTTCAGCGAACAGGCGCGCAATACGCCCATGCCGGTCTCCGGCTGACCCTGTTTGCCGAGCGTCACCCACACGTTGGCCAGGTCGCGGAGAATCCGATCGGGACTCAGAGCCGCAGCGGAGGCCATTATGGTTTCCTCCACACATGGCCCCGGCGGGCCAGCATTTCATCGGCGGCCGGCGGTCCCCAGCTTCCCGCAGGATAAGCCGGCAAATCGGTATTGCTCTCGCGCCACGCCTTCTGAATCGGCTCGACGACGGCCCAACTGGCCTCCACCATATCCTGGCGGGTGTAGAGCGTGGCATCGCCCAGCATGGCATCCAAAAGCAAAGTTTCGTAAGCGGAGGGCGAGCGCTCGCCAAAGCTCGATCCATAACTGAAATCCATCGAGACCGGCCGCAAGTTCATGCCGGAGCCGGGGCGCTTGGAAAGGAACTTGAGCGAGATGCCTTCTTCCGGCTGAATGCGGACGATGAGGAGGTTGGGCGCAGTGTTTTCGGCCGCGCCATTGAAGATGGCGAGGGGCGCGGCATTGAACTGAATGGCGATCTCGCTGACTCGCTTCGGCAGCCGTTTTCCCGACCGCAGATAAAAGGGCACGCCGGCCCAGCGCCAGTTCTCGATGAAGAAGGTGACGGCAGCGTAGGTTTCGGTTCGCGACTGCGGTTCGACGCCGGGCTCCTGGTGAAATCCAGGGACCGGCGCGCCGCCCACGCGTCCCGGGCCGTACTGGCCGAGCACGCTGTTGCTCAGGATTTCGCCGGGCTTCATGGGACGAATGGAGCGCAGCAGTTTCGAACGCTCATCACGGACTGCATCGGCCTGAAAGCTCGCGCTCGGTTCCATGGCCATGGTTGCCATCACCTGCAGCAGATGGTTCTGAATCATATCGGCGAGCGCACCGGCTTCCTGGTAATAGGCGCCGCGGCCCTCCACTCCGATGGATTCGGCCGCCGTGATCTGCACATGATTCACATACCGGCGGTTCCACAGCGGTTCGAAAATGCCGTTGGCGAAGCGGAACGCCAGAATGTTCTGAACCGTCTCTTTGCCGAGGTAGTGATCGATGCGATAGACGTCGGACTCGCGAAATACGTGGTGAAGCTGCTCGCTGAGGGCGCGGGCGCTGGCCAGATCGTGGCCGAAGGGCTTTTCCACTACGAGGCGCCGCCAGCCGCTGCCTTGACCGAGGTCGGCGCCGCCGAGGCCTCTCACCGCGGGAGCGTACTGGCTCGGCTGCGTCGAGAGGTAAAACAAGACGTTGCCGCCGGTGTGGTGGGTTTTGTCGATCTCCGCCAGCTTCGCGGCCAGGCGGCTGTACGCATCCGCATCGCCGATATCACCCGGCAAATAGTACAAACAGCGCGCGAAGGCGTCCCAAACCTCGGGCGAGAACTCGGTGTCTTCGGAAAAATGCTGCACGGCATCGCGCATTTTTTCGCGAAACTGATCGTCGCTCATGGGCGTGCGCGAGACCCCGATGACGGCGAAACCGGCCGAGAGCCGGCGGTCGTACGCCAGGCGGTACAGAGCCGGCATCAGCTTGCGGCGGTTCAGATCGCCGGTAGCGCCGAAGATTACCAGCGCGCACTCCGGCACCCGCCGTTCGAACCGGAGATCATCGCGGAACGGATTGGCCAGAGTCATCGAGTCCACGGTAGCATGCGGTAATTGCGCGGACAGCGTCATAACCATTCGATGATCGCCGTTTGCCGCCCGTCGCGGAACCCCGGGGGGCGGCGTGATAGTCTGTGAAAGCACATATGGCAAAGCTCCGCCTGACGATGGCCTGCTGGAATTACGACCGCACCCGCGCACTGATGGAAGATCGCATCGCCGTCGACGGCATCGAGCTGAATTATCTGAATCTTCCGGTGGAAGAAACGTTCTTCCGGATGCTGCGGCAGCGCGAGTTCGACGTTGCCGAGATGTCCTTGTCATCGTATACGTTGTCACTGTTTCGGGAGAATCCGCCGTTTATCGCGATTCCGGTATTCCCCTCGCGCATGTTCCGCCATTCCTGCATTTACATTCATGCGGGCAGCGGGATCCGCGAGCCGAAGGATCTCGCCGGTAAACGCATCGGCAATCCGGAATACCAGATGACTGCGCCCGTCTGGATCCGGGGAATCCTCAGCGACGAATACGGAGTTCCGGTAACGAGCGCAACCTATCTGAGCGGCGGTGAAGAAGAGCCGGGGCGGCCGGAGAAGCTGGCGCTGTCGCTCCCTCCGCAGTTTCGCGTGGAAGCGATTCCCGCGACGAAAACGCTTTCGCAGATGATCGAGTCGGGCGAGATCGACGCGTTGTACACGGCGCGGGCGCCGTCCACGTTCGCGCGAGGCTCCGAAACAGTACGCCGGCTGTTTCCCGACTTCGCCGCCGTGGAGCGCGCCTATTACCTGAAGACCAGGATCTTCCCCATCATGCACACGGTGGTGATCCGGCGCGACGTGTACGAGCAGAACCGGTGGGTGGCGCAATCGCTTTATAAGGCCCTCGCCGCGGCGCAGAAAGAAGTCTACGAAGACATGCACGAGACAGCCGCGTTGAAGGTCATGCTGCCCTGGCTGCTGCCCCACGTCGAGGAAACTGAAAAACTGATGGGACGAAATTTCTGGCCGTATGGGCTCGAGGACAACGAGGCTACGCTGGGCACGTTCCTGCGCTACTCGTTCGAGCAAGGCCTGTCGCAGCGCCAGTTGACACCGAAGGAACTGTTCGCGCCCGAGTCGCTCGAATCGTTCAAAATCTGACAGCCGATGACACCATCCGGGACCAAAGCCGGGATCGCGCAGCGGTGGTGGGCCATGGAGCGAGGCGACATGGATACCACCATCGCGCACCTGGGCTTCAACCTGGCGCAGACGGTGATCCCGGTATTCCTGCTGTTGCCTGTCGGGATTTCCGCGGCATTTAGCGTCACGCATCTGCTGCCGGGATATGCGCTGGGTTTTCTGGCGGGTTCGCTGGGCATGGTGCGGCTGGCTGCCGGACTGGCGCGGCGCGAGGGCCGGCGGGACGTTACGGCGCACGTTTATGGGAACAATGTGCCGGCGATCATCTCTTACACGCTTTCGATCATGCTGCCCGTGTATCTGGAGAGCCACAGCGCCGAGCGTGCGTGGGCCGTCGGCGCCGCGGCGGTGGTCTGGACCGGGTTGATCAAGCTGGCCGCCGCGCCGTTTGCGCAAACTTTTCGGCGTTTGATCCCCAACGCAGCCGCCATGACCGTGTTCGGCGCGGCCATGTACAGCTATCTGGCGCTGGTGCTGTTGCAACGGGTGTTCGATCACCCGCTGGTGGGTCTGGTGGCGCTGGCGATCGTGATGACGAGCGTTCTGGGGAACATTCCGATCACGCGCCGGCGCATTCCCCCGTTCCTGGTGGCCTGGATCGTGCCACTGCTGGCCGGCATCGCCGCCGGGTACGTGCGGCCGGCCTGGCAAGGCCTTTCTCCCGCATGGCCGTTCTCGGTGCCGACCGAGCCAATGCACGCCATGGCACTGGCAGCGCCGTATCTGTCCGTCATCGCGCCAATGGCGATTTACCACGTACTACAGGACATTGCTTCGGTGGCCGGAGCGAGCGCGGCAGGCGACAGCTATGATGCGCGCGCGGTGCTCGCTGTCGACGGGCTCGGCACGCTGGTCTGCGGCCTTGCCGGAAGCGTGATTGCCCCGGTCGTTTACGCCATGCTGCCGCCCTACAAAGCCATGGGCGCGCGCATCGGGTTTTCGTTCTGGACACCAATGCTTTATCTGGCCATCACGGTGAGCGGGCTGACGATTTTTATCGCGCAGCTCTTTCCCTGGCCGATCCTGGCGGCGATGATTGCTTACGTCTCGATCGGGGTAGGGATGGCAACTCTGCGGCGCGTTGAGCCGAAGTATCTGAGCGTGGTGCTGCTCGGTTTCGTCTTGCCGGCCGGCGCGGTGGTGGCGGCGGCCATGAACTCGGCGCTGCCCGCCTTGCAGCTTTCCGCGGCGAGCGCGGCCGTGCAGGCGGCGTTGAACCGGTCGATCTACTGGTCGTCGGTCCAGGGACTCGGCAACGGCTTCCTCTTCCTGGTGCTGATCGTCGCCGCGGTGGTTACGGAGATCATTGATCGCCGCTTCGGGCCGGCGGCGGCGTGGTGTCTGGTGGCCGCGGCGTTCTCGTGGTTCGGCCTGATGCACTCCGCTCTCATGCGCTGGGCCGCGCAGCCGGCCTACGCCGCGGGATGGCTGGCCGCCGGCGCGATTGTGTATTCCGCTCGCTGGTGGCGTGGCGACGCTTGAGAATCAGGCCCGGGCGGCAACCAGGCGGATGAAATCGGGGAGTTCGTGCAGCGAAACGATTCCTCCGGCGGGTCCCTTTACCGCGAGGCGCTTTGCTTCATCCGGATCGTTCATCATCAGAACCGGGCTTATTCCCGCGGTGAACGCGGTTGCCAGGCCTTCGGCGGTGTCGGTGAGATAAATGGCGTGCCGCGGGTCCACCGTTCGCAGCGCGGCCGCGACCGGCACGGTTTTGATGCCGCCTGAGTTGGTGCGAGTCCAGACGGCGGAGAAGAAACGCGCGGCGCCGGCTTTTTCCAGGAAGCGGGCGACCGCGGGATGCGAGAGCGAGGTGGCGATGAGCAGGTTCACATTCATGGAGCGCAGCTCTGCCAAAGCCGGGATTACATCTTCGTAGACCGTGGCGGCAGTGGCGGCTTCGAGCTCGAGAGATTCGATGGACTCGAGGTCGTCAGCGGCTTCCATCAGGTTCAGCAGGTGCCAATACGCCCGGCTCGCGGAGCGCGCCGGCTTTTTTTTACGGGCGAAGAGCCGGGCAGCCATCTCCAGAAAAGGATCGGCGGGAAATTCGGCAAGACAGCCGACCGGATCGAACAGGATGGCGCGGATCGGCTGCACGCAGCCTCAGGCGGCCTGGAATTTTGTAATGGCCGACGCGAGCAGGCCTTTCGCCATGTCGATCTTGGTCGCATTGTATTTCAGCGGGGCCGCATTCGCGAGCGCCACAGTGACGGCCAGGTTGGGCAAATCCGGAGTGAGCGGTTTGCCTCTGAGAAATGCTTCGACGGCATGCTCGCGCAGCGGCTTGCCCGCAATCCCTCCGAAGACCACCCGGCTGTCTTCGATGGTGTTGTCCCGCACTTCTATAGTCATGCCGAGCGAAGCCATAGCGAAATCCCAGACGCCGCGCGGGCGCAGTTTTTCAAAACTAGCGCGCAGGTTTTCTTTGGGCCGCGGAAGAATCACCTCGGTGAGGATCTCGTTGTGGCGGACGACGTGCGATTGGATGCGGCCATCGACCAGCATGTCGCCCGGCACGAGTTGCTCGAGAGACAGCTCCCTGACGCCGGTGGGGGTGGCGAGCTTGACCCTCGCATCATAGGGGATGAGCGCGGTGGCGGCATCGCCGGGATAGACGGCATAGCAGAGGCGGCCGCCCATCGCGGAGTGGTAATAGCTGTTGTCGCCGATGGCTCCATAGCAGAGGTGGCCGCCGTTGCGCCAGCAGGAATAGCCGCCGCGGAGATACTGGCACCAAACTTCCTGCAAGATATCCCCGCCAAGGGTCGAGGCGTTGCGCAGCTCCGGCGAGGAGATCATGTGGACGGCTTCGACCAGCATCGGATATTTCTTCTTCAGCAGGTCGGAGCCGGCCAATTCCGCGAGCCGCGTGGCCGTGCCAATGCGCACGCTGCCATCGGCACCTTCTTTGATGTAATGCAGGTCGTTGATTTTCTTGATGTCGACCAGGTAGGTGGGCGCCTGCTGCAAACGATTTTTCAAGCGGACGAGAAGATCGGTTCCGCCGGCGTAAACGGCGGCTTCGTTGCCGTGCTGGGAGAGGATCTGGATGGCCTCGCCGGTGCTGGTCGGGCGGTAGATGGAAACCTTCTTCATGCGCGCCTCCCTTGGGCCCGCAGGCCGGCCATGATTTTTTCGCGCGTGATGGGGTGCTCGCGAATGCGGACGCCGCACGCGTTGTAGATGGCGTTGGCGAGGGCGCCCGGGACGGCGCCGATGCTGGTTTCGGAAAAACTCTTCACGCCATAAAACCAGCGCGGCTCGAGACTGTCGATGTAGATCTGAGTCTGCCTGGGAACGTCCATGATGGTCGGAAGGCGGTAGGAGAGGTAGCCGACCGCGTAGTGGCGCGTGCCGGGAAATTCGCGGTCCCATGGGAGGGCATCGGTCGCGATTTGGGTACTTTCGACGAGCGAGCCCACCATATCGGACTCGGCCACGAGCGGATTGATGACAAGACCGGTGTCATGCGGATACACGGCGCGGACGAAGCGCCAGTTGCCGGTCCAGGTGTCAACTTCCACTTCGACGAAGCAGGCGCCGACTCCTTTGTTGGAGGCGCCGCGCGGGCCGCCGGAGACACCGCGGCCGGTCATTCGGATGGCGCCTCGATTGGCTTTGGCAAGGGCGGCGAACGTGACTGACTTTCCGCTGTCCGCCGTCGAAGCGATTATGCCATCGTGCATCTGCAGATGAGCTGCGTCGACCTTCAACATCGCCGCCGCGCGCTGCAACAAGTCTTTTCGCAGCTTGTCGGCGGCGCTGCACGTCGCGGCCCCCTGCAGGGTAATGGTGCGGCCGCCGAACCACTCGTCGCTGGAGGGTGCGATGTCGGTGTCGCCCCAGACCAGCCGGATATGGTCGCGGCTGCTGAACCCGAGCATTTCCGAAACCAGGTGCGCGAGCGCGGTGGCGGCGTTGGAGCCGCTATCGGGCAGCGCCACCTTCAAGGTGACGAAGCCATCGGCGGTCAGCTCCAGTTCCGTGCCGAAGACACCCGCACCCGGAGCCGCCGCGAGTTTTTCGAATTCCGCTTCGCCTTCGTGATAACCCATGAGACCGCCGTGATGCTGGCTCATGCCGAGACCGAAGCCGCGCTTGAAGCGGCCGGATGCACCGCCGGCCACCGGATTGCGCTGGTCCCATCCAAAAGCCTTCGCTCCTTCCTGCAGCACTTCGACGGACGGAAACGAATCGTAGGGGTAACGCGTGTCGCCGGGCTTGGGGCGCGTGATGTGCATAAGGCGGAACTGGACGGGATCGAGGTTCACCGCCTCAGCCATTTCGTCCATCATGCTTTCCCACGACCACTTGGTTTCCTGCTGGTAGTAGCTGCGCGAGGGGCCCGGCCGCGGAGCGTTGGTGCGATAGGCGCACCAGAGGGAGCGCCAGTGCGGCACCTGCGAAGTGTACAGCTCGAGCTGGTTGGCGGCGTTTCCGGGAGTTGAGGCGTGGCCGCCGGATTCGATATCGCCGACGCTCACGTACACCTCGTGCGCGAGCGCCACAATGCGCCCGTCCTTCTTCGCGCCGACCTTGAATTTCGTGATGGTCTCGGGCTTGATCTGCAGTTGCGCCAGTTCCTGATCCTTGGGCAGCATCACTTTGACCGGACGGCCGGTCTGCTTCGCGATGTGCGCGATTAGAGGATAGAAGCGCTCGGCGGCCATCCGCCCCGCGCCAAATGTCGAGCCATTCCACTTATTGATGAAACGGATCTGCTTCTCGTCGATGCCAAGCGACGCGGCGAGCGTGGCGCGCACCGGGTAGATGCCCTGCCCCATTCCCCAGAAGGTGAGGCGGTCGCCCTCCCATTTGGCGACGCTGCCGCTGGGTTGAATGGGAACCGAGACGCCGCCGACAAAGCGGTATTCGAATTCTTTGACAATGTCGGCTTCGATGAAGCCTCTTTCGACTTCGCCGCGCTGATCGGCCCAGGTGGCGTGCGGAAAATCTTTGGGGGAGTTCGCGTGGCGCAGCAGATTGCCTTTGCCGCCCCGCAGATCGGGCGCATCCGGCGCCATTGTGTCCTTGAGTGTGGAAGCGAAGGGGAGGACTTCGTAGTCGACGCGGATGGCGTCGGCGGCATCCTCGGCGAGGTCCTCGGTCTCGGCGGTGATGATGGCGACCACCTCGCCTTGCAGATTCAGTTCCCGCGGGAGCGGGTCGGGCATGGCGCGAAAGCTGGCGGGGGCGGGCGTGCCGACGATCCGGCCACCCGTTGACACTGCGACCGCCTGGGCCGGCGGCGCGTTCTTGTACGTCAGGATGTACGCCACGCCCGGCATCTTTTCCGCCGCGCTGGTGTCGATGTCTTTGATGCGGGCGTGCGGATGCGGGCACGTCAGAAATTTCGTGTGCAGCAGGTTGGGGAACCAGACGCGGCTCGCATATTGGGCTTTGCCGGTGAAGCGCGGGATTGAGACCTCGGGCAGCGCGGGGATCGGCTGGCCGATCACACGCAGATTCTCGGGCGGATAGCCCTGCCATTTGCGGGTCACCGTGTTCCCTTCCCGTACTTCGTCCCCCGGGAGGTGTCCGCCGTAGGTGGAGAAATCGCGGACCATCGGCTGCCTGATTTCGATCACGGACTCGGTGGCAGGCTCGATTTTAGTCTTTTCGCCGCGCATTACCGCAGCCGAATCCATGACCGCGCGAATGATGTTGGGATAGGCGGCGCAGCGACAGATATGGCCGGCCAGCGCGGCTTTGACGTCCTCTTCGGAAGGGTTGGCGTTCTGATCGAGCAATGCTTTGGCGGTGACGATCCACCCGGCCGTGCAGAAGCCGCAATCGGCGGCGACGCGCGTGTGGCCCACGCTCTGCAGCGGATGCAGCTTTTTTTCGTCGCCGACGCCCTCGATGGTCAGGATTTTTTTGCCGGCGGCTTCGGTGGCCAGCGTATGGCAGGAGTAAAGCGGCGTGCCGTCGACCAGCACGCTGCACGCGCCACAACTGGCGCGGTTGCAACTGCGGTTGGTGCCCGTCAGGCCCAACTGCACGGCAAGTACTTCCCACAAGGTGGTGCGCGCTTCGTATTCGGCGACGTGGAGCTTGCCGTTGACGAGGAACGAAGCCTTTTCGCGGAGAATCGGGGCGGCGAGGATCGCGGCCGACAGCGGGAGGGCCGCTTCTCCGCCGATCGCGGTAAGGACGACGCCCGAGCCGGCCGCCTTCAAGAAATTTCTGCGCGAATAGTTCATTTCGAGCCTCCTTCGCGAGGGAACACGTTCGGCCGGAACTGCTTGTGACACGCCGTGCAAGATGCGTCCAGCGGCCCGGCGATGGCGGCCAGCGCTTGGGCGTCCTTCGCCTGCGCGGCTTTGTAGGCGGCGGCGCCGGCATCGGCGAGGAGCTTGGCATCGCTGATCCAGTCGGGCTGCGCGGGGCCGCGAGCGCGCAGCAGAGCACCCGATTCGGCCAGGGTCAACGCACTGCGGCGGACGCCGGCCCATTCGGCTTCGTCCTTCGGGCCGCCGCGGAAAATCGCAAGCAGGAGGTCGTTGGAAGCCGGGTGAATGAGATCCAACATGAGCTGCTTCGTCGTGGCAGTTTCGGTTTGCGGCAGGGCGGATGAGGCCAGGAACAAGAACAGCATCAGGCACGCGCGAGACATTACCGATACAGTCTATCGCTTGCGGGGCGGCGGCGAAACAGCACCCTCCGCGGCCTCCGGCGTTACTCGACCGCGAACAGGATGGCGTCGTTGATGGCGTAGACGGTGCCATCGGGGCCGACCAGCGTCGGGGTATAGGCCGCCCCCAGCCCCGGGGAGAGGGCCAGCGACTCCGAGAGCGTATTGGTGGTCAGGTCCCAGCGGTAGAGCTTGCCGTCTTCGCTGCCGGCCAGGACGGATTTCGTGGCGGGGTCGACCGCGGCCGAATTGATGCACCACTCTTTGGCGCCGGTCACGGTCAAGACCTCTTTCATCACGGGGGCGGCGGTGATGGCATCGGTCTCGGCGGCACCGGGATCGACAATGGCGATGCGATACAGAGGCGGCCAGCCATTGCCTCCGTAATCGTTGTACTTGGTCATGAGCAGATAAGCGGAGGAGCCGGCGTATGCCGGCACCATCGCCCGCGGAACCAGAGATGCGGCTTCGTCCCAGCCGAACGCCCCCGGCGTTTTCGATTGCGTGAGGCGCGCATCAAAATGCAGCAGCCAGCCGCGATCGTGATTTTCATGTTCGGGGTTTTCGAGCACGCCGAAAAATACGTCGCCGTCGGGACCGACGGTGGGCGAAGCAGTTCCGCTGTTGTTCAAGAGCGCGTCCTGGCCGGACACGGGGTCTTTCAGCCGTATGCGCGCGAGCGGCGCCAGAGTCCGGCTGTCCAGGGCGACCAGGTACCCCATGCCGGCGTATTGATCGCCGTTGCTGACGGCGATGTAAAGCGTGCCGGAGCCCGGGTTGAGGGCGGGGGCGCAGTTGTAGACCACCTCGGTCATGGCGGGGTCGGCCGCGGCCATGGCGACGGGCATCCAGGTCCCGCGCCCGTCGGCGCTGATGCGCGCGACACCGCTGGAGAGCCCGAGCGGCGTCGCCCCGGTGACCAGGAAACCGAAATAGATGTTGCCGGCGGGATCGGCAGTGATGGGCGTGTTGATGAAAACGTTGGCGTCGTAAGCCGGCTGATTCTGGAGATAGTTCGCGAGGCCGTAGAACGCGAGTTCTCCGGTGGGCCCGGCAGAGGCATCGGGATGATCGCGGAAATATATTTTGCCGCCGCTGCCCGGGAAATAAACGCGCGCGGGAGCCGCGAGCGCCGGACCGAACTCCGGGGTCCAGTCATGCGGTGGCAGCGTGTAGTCCGATGGCAACTGCCATTGCAGGCTGCCATCGCTGCCGCGCGCTTCGACGCGGAAGCCATCGAGGGCGCCGGTTTTGACGGGCACAATCACGGTGTTGCCGGCGGTAATGAGCGGCGAGCCGTAATGAATCAGCAGCTCGTTCTGCACGAACTGGGGCGCAAGGTCCACCGCGGTCTGCCAGCGAATACGGCCGAGCGGCTGTGACGCGGTCGGGGAGGCGGCGCTATGCTGCGCGTCGCGCCCCAATCCCTGCCAGGCGGGGGATGGCGCGGGCTCCACGAGGAAATTGACGGGTTGGGAGCCGATTCCGGGAGCCGCGACGACCACCACGGGAAAGGCGCCCGGTACCGCGAGGTCGGCCGGGCTCAGCGTGAGCGCCAGGTGGGCGGAATCCACAAAAGCCGGCACACGCGGCTCCCCGTTCCAGGTGACGGTGGAATTCGACGCAAAATTCGATCCGGTGATGGTCACCAACTGCGAAGCCGCGCCCGCGGTAACGGTGGCCGGGGAGAAGGAAGCAATCGAAGGGCTCGACGGCGCACCGGGAGCGACCACCGCGATAGTTACTGAGTTCGAGACGGCTCCGCCAATCGAGAGACTCACTGGGACTGCATTGCCCGCGGAAGCACCCGGCGGGACGAGAGCATTCACCTGGTAAACCCCGACGAGGCCGGGAGCCAGGCCGGAAAAGAGAACGGGCGCGGGAATGCCGCCGATCGTCACCGTGGGAAGACTCGTGGTTTCGGCCAGGGGCGCGGAAGGCGCGACAGCGCCGCTCGCCGGCTGATTCGTGACCGGCCCCAGAGCCGTGCAAAAAATTTGAATGATGCTGCTGCCCGGGAGCGCCGCGCGTGACGCATCGAGCAAATGATAGGTGGAATCGAGGATCGCTCCGGGGCCCGTCCCCGCGGCGCTCAGGCTGAACAGGCCGGGGGCGAAGGGCGAAACCGGCGCCGCTAGTGTCGCGCTCTGTCCATTCACCGTGATGGTGAGCGCACCCGGATTTTGTGGAGACACCTCCCAGGGGACTTGAAGATTCACCTGGCTGTTGGACACGTAAAGCAGCGGGGCCGCGACGGCGCCAAACTGCACCGACAGCCCGCCGAGACTTCGGGGGAGCGGGAGGCTGCCGGCCTGCGCGGGCGCCGCAACTGCAAAAGTGCCGAAAAGGGTCGCCATGCTGCCGGGCGCCACCGGCGCGCCCATCGCAAAGCTCGCCGCATTCACGAGAACGCTGGCGGAGGGCGGCTGCGCAGCAGCCGCCGCGGCCGGCAGCAGAACGAAGATCGCCAACACTGCCGCTCTCGCAATCCGAAGCCCGATTTTCGGGACCAGGTAGTCAGGCATTTCCGACTATTTTCCCGCGCGCCGGCGGGGCAAAAACGACACAAACGACCGGCCGCGGGCGGTACACTGGAAAGAATCACTTCCGGGCCTATGCAGGGCAAGACGATTTCCCATTACCGCATTATTTCCACCCTGGGGCGTGGCGGCATGGGTGTGGTCTACAAAGCGGAAGATACGCGGCTGGGCCGAATGGTTGCGGTAAAATTCGTGCCCGAGACGCTGGCCGGCGATCGTATGGCCGTGGAGCGGTTTTCGCGGGAAGCGCGCGCGGCCTCGGCGCTGAACCATCCCAACATCTGCACGGTCCACGATATCGGCGAGTTCGAAGGGCGGCCGTTCCTGGTAATGGAGTGTCTGGAAGGAAAGACGCTCCGCGACGTGATCCTGGGCACACCGTTGAGCCTACAGGAAGTGCTCGAGCTTTCGACCCAGATCACGGATGCGCTCGACGCGGCCCACAGCGCGGGCATTGTACATCGCGATATCAAGCCGGCCAACATCTTCGTAACGCGGCGCGGGCAGATCAAGATTATGGATTTTGGTCTGGCGAAAGTGGCGTCGGCGCGGCTGGCGGGCGGATCGCAGAGCAATTCGCAAGCATCTACGGCAGCCTTGGACGAACTGGTGACGAGTCCCGGGTCGACGCTGGGGACCGTGGCCTATATGTCGCCGGAGCAGGCGCGCGGCGAGGAATTGGACGCACGCAGCGACCTGTTTTCGTTCTCGGTGGTGTTGTACGAGATGATCACGCGCGTCTCGCCGTTTCAGGGCAACACCACGGCTCTGACGTTTGTCGCAATCCTGCACAACGCGGCGGCGCCGCCGTCGCAAATCCGGCCGGACGTTCCGCCGGAACTCGATCGGATTGTCCTCAAGGGTCTCGAAAAGAACCGGGACATGCGGTATCAGAGCGCGGCCGAAATCCGCGCCGACATCAAGCGGCTGCGGCGCGATGCCGATTCGCACGGCATGACGGCCAGCATGTCGAGCGTGCCGCCCTCCGCGGCATCGGTGAGCGCACGCATTCCGGCGCGGCCGGCATCGGCGCCTTCCGTGCAGACGCAGACGCTCGCCCCGCCCCCGTCCAGCGCCGAGTATGTGGTGGGCGCGATGCGGCGGAACAAGCGATGGGTAGGAATCGCGGCCGGGGTGGCGATTGTGGCCGCGGCTGCCGGCGCCTATTATTTGACGCGCGCCAAACCGTTGGACTCGCTGGCGGTGCTGCCGTTCGTCAATATGGCGGGCGATCCGAACACGGAATATCTGAGCGACGGCATCGCGGAAAGCATCATCAATAACCTCTCACAACTGCCGAAGCTCTCGGTGCGCTCCTTCAGTTCGGTGGTGCATTACAAGAACAAGGACATCAGCCCGCAGACCGCCGGCCGCGAGTTGAGCGTACGAGCCGTGCTGACCGGCCGCCTGGTGCGGCGCGGCGACGAATTCGCGATCAGCGCGGAACTGGTGGACGTCAACGGAGACCGCCAGATCTGGGGCAGCCAGTACACGCGCAAGGTGGCCGATCTGCTCGCGATTCAGCAGCAAATCTCGCAGGAGATCTCGGAAAAACTGCGCCTGCAGCTGACCGGGGCCGAGATGCAGCGGGTAAACCGGCATACCACGGATGACACGGTGGCGTACCAGCTTTATCTGCAGGGCCGGTATCAATGGAACAAGCGCACGCTGGACGGGCTGCAGCAGAGTATTGATTTCTTCAATCAGGCGATCGAGAAAGACCAGCGTTATGCGCTGGCCTACGCCGGGCTGGCGGATGCCTATGCGCTGCTGGCCGATTTCAATGTTCTTCCGACACGGGAAGTCACACCGAAGCTGCAAGCCGCCGCGGCCAAGGCGCTCGAACTGGATAGCTCGCTGGCCGAAGCGCATACCTCGCTGGCCTGGGCCAGTTTCCACGTGTGGGACTGGGCCGGCGCCGAGAAGGAGTTCAAGCGCGCGCTCGAGTTGAACCCGGGCTACGCGACCGCGCATTTGTGGTATGGCGAGTACCTCGATGCGCTGGGGAGGTTCGACGAGGCGCAGCCGGAGATCAGCCGCGCCATGGAACAAAACCCGCTATCGCCGGAAACCAACCTGGCGCTGGCCCGCCGCTTTTATTATGCCCGGCAGCCGGCGCCGGCCATCGAGCAGGCCCAAAAAGTCCTCACCATGGATTCGAACTTTGTTCCCGCGCACGAAGTGCTCGGCCGCGCCTACGCCCTCAGGGGCTCGTACACGGAGGCGTTGGGCGAATTTCGCAAGGCGCTGGAGCTCTCCGAGGGAGATACCAACGAGCTCGCCGCGGTGGGCTATGCACAGGCAATCGGGCACCAGGAAGCGGAAGCGCGCAAGACTCTGAACGCGCTGTTGATGCGCTCGCGCGATACGTACGTGCAGCCGGCGTGGATCGCGGTGATCGAGATCGGGCTGGGCGACAAAAACCAGGCCTTCGAGTGGCTCGAAAAAGCCTACAACGACCGTTCCGCCTGGCTGGTGAACCTGAAAGTGGACCCGCTCTTCGATCCGATCAGGACCGACCCGCGGTACAACGATCTGCTGCGGCGTGTCGGGCTCGCGCAAGCCCGGTAAAACAGCCTTTCCAGGGCCCTGCCACACCCGGTGGCTTACAGGCGCGGCATTCGCCGGCCTTTGTTTGATTGGCGCGCTTCTTAAACCTTCTTCGAAGTGCGGCTTCCAGCCGGTGCGGGGTGAGATCGGCCGGACTAAATTCGAGATCTTGTTTCTGTACTTGCTAACTCGAGTGGTCTCCGCTAGAATCGAGCCTCTCTATGCCGATCTATAGGCACTCATGCGGATGTGCCCTCTCTTGTCTGCTGCTTTTGCTGACACCCCTCGGCAAAGGACAGGTGTGGACTAGCATCGGGCCGGCACCAATTACGGGCAGCGCGGGACCGACGGGCCGCATCACTTCGTTGGCGGTCGATCCCTCAAATTCCAACCATTGGCTACTCGGCTCGGCCGGCGGAGGCATCTGGAGCAGCGCGAATGCCGGAGCCACGTGGGCGCCGTTGACGGATGCACAACCTTCGCTGGCAATCGGATCGGTTATTTTCGCTCCTGGCAATCCGCAGATCATTTACAGTGGCACAGGCGAGGCGACTTATACGGCGCATGCTCAGGCCGGAAGAGGCATTTTGAAGTCCACTGACGGCGGCACGACCTGGGCGCTGGTGGGCGGCTCGACGTTCGCACGAACCGCGGTGGGCGCGATTCGTGTGAATCCGTCGAATCCTAACATGCTCGCCGCGGTCATGTCGCGCGCGAGCGCGGGACGCGACAACGAAGGATTTCTGGGACCGTACCCACCGCCGTTCGGCCTGCAACGTTCCACGGACGGCGGCGCAACCTGGACGCTTATGCTTGCCGGAGAGGCCACGAGTCTGGAGGTCGATCCGGCCAACTTCAACACTCAATTCACGGCGATCAGCTTGCCGGCCGGGTACGGCGCTTACAATCCGCCAGCGCCAACCGGCGTGTACCGGTCGACCGACGGCGGACAAACCTGGACGCTGATCCCGGGACCCTGGAGCGGACAGGCAACCGGACGCATCCTGGTGGCACTCGCTCCGTCGAATGCGAATACGTTGTATGTCAGCGTCCAAGACAGCAATCAACACCTGTTCGGCATTTACCGGACAGACAATGCCTTGGCCGCCACACCGACATGGATTCCGATCTCCACGAGCGGCTCCTGGGCCACCCTGGGCGCGAACTACCCGGACTATTGCGGTAACGGTTGCACGTCCACAGATATGATCGCGGTGGACCCTGCGGACCCGAACACGCTGTACGCGGGCGGAGTTTCGCTGTGGCGGTGCAGTTCGTGCGGCGCGAGCCCAGCCTGGACAGATATCGGCTTCCTCACACAGGCGCAGGGGAACCTTCCAGCGGGCAAGCGCTGCGTAGCCTGGTCGGGGAGCCTTCTGATCGCTTGCACGGATCACGGTGTATTCAGCACGGCGAACAGCGGCGTTCCCTGGCAGGACCAGAACGGAGGATTGTCGGTGGCCCGGCTGGTGGCGGGCGCGCTCCACGCGACCAATGCAAATTTCGTGCTGGCGGGCGCCTTCGATAACGGCGCCGCGCTATGGACGGGATCGCCGGGGTGGCGATTTCTGACGGGCGCCAACGGGGAAGTCGCGTTGTCGGCATCGCGACCCGATACCAACATGATGACTTCGGCGGACCAGACGGTATTTCGCAGCACCGACGGAGGACAGACGTTCGTGACGGCGAGCGCCGGGCTTACGACGACTGGTTCGATTCCAGGCTTTCTAGCGGTTCGAAAATGCCCGGCGATAGACGACGTATTCTTAGCCGGTACGGCGCTGCTGCAACGGAGCAACAATTTTTTCAGCAGTCCGATACCAACATGGACCCCCAACGGACCTAGTGGCGACATCATCACGGCTATCGCGTTTGCCCCATCGGACAGTCAATGCAATACCTACGCCTATGGAACGGCCACGGGGAAGCTCGCGATCACGACAAATGGCGGACTGACATGGTCGAATCCCGATGTTAAGGGAAGCATACCAAGCCGGGCAGTAAATTCCTTGGCGTTCGACCCGACGGATGCCAATACCTTATTCGCTGCGCTTTCGGGATTCAACCAAGGCACACCCGTGTCCGGGCACCTGTTCCGAACCGGCAACGCGCTGTCGAATTCACCCGCCTGGTTGGATGTCAGCCCCGGCGCCGATCTGCCGTTCAATGTAGTCGCGGTGGATCCCTCAAATCCGAGCTCGATCTTCGCGGGCACCGATGTGGCGGTGTGGCACAGCTCCGACAGCGGCGGCGGCTGGCAGTTTTTGGGCCCGCTGACCGGCATGCCAAACGTTCCTGTCTCCGATCTGAAGTTCAGCCCCGCAACCGGCCAGCTGTTTGCGTTCACTTTTGGCCGCGGGGCTTGGTCATTGAACGCGACAACGGCGCCGTCGTCCGGTTCATTGGTCACGCTTCCCGCGAACACCGGACTCCAGCCGATGCTCGGATCCCCGGTATTGATGACGTTAAGCGCCGGAGGAACTCCGCCGTACACGTATTCGATCCTGGCAGGCGCTTTGCCGCCGGGGTTGGTGCTTCTGACCTCCGGCCAAATCCAGGGAACGCCGTTTAGCCCGGGTTCGTTTACATTCACCCTTGAGGTGAGGGACGCAAATGGCGGAATCGCGTCCCGTACCTACACCGTATCAGTCGGGACAACGGGAACAGCGCCGGTGTGGGCGAGTCTGGGGCCGTCACCGCTGGCCTACTCGAACTGTCCCACCGCTCCGTCCTGCTTCAATTCAGGGCGGGTAGCTTCAATTGCCGTCGATCCCAGCGATCAGAACCATTGGTTGATCGGAGTGGGTAATGGCGGCGTCTGGGAATCGCATGATGCGGGCAGCAACTGGGTACCGCTGAGCGATGGATGGCCGACGTTGTCGATCGGCGCTGTTACATTCGCGCCGAGCGATCCCAAAACCATTTACGTGGGAACCGGAGAATCTGATGGGGGCTCGGGGGCTGGCTTTGGACAAACAGGCTTGGGTATCTTTAAATCAACCGACGGAGCCAAGACCTGGACGACACTGGCCGTATCCAACTTCGCCCGGGGTACGGTCAAGCGCCTTCGTGTCCATCCCACCAATCCCGATGTCATCCTGGCCGCCACGTCTCGCGGAGGGTTTGGGCGAGATAGCAGCGAAGGCGCTCCCTCGCCGCCGCCCTTTGGGATATTGAAATCGACGAACGGCGGCGTGACCTGGACCCGCACCTTGAACGGGCAAGCTACCGCCTTAGAAATCGACGCGAACATCTTCAATTATCAATACGCAGCGATCGGCGAGCAGCGGGGCGGATTTGGCGTCAACAACGATTCGGCGGACAGCGTGCCCAACGGTGTTTACCGATCCATGGATGGAGGTCAGACATGGGCCCTTGTCAACGGCCCGTGGGGTGTATCCAGCCAAACTACCGCAAGCGTGGGAAAAGTCGAGCTGGCGCTTGCTCAATCGAATCCCAATGTGCTTTATGCCAGCATTCAGATACCGCCGAATGGCGGCTCCAGCGGAACAGGTCTATTGGGACTGTATCGGACGAACAACGCTTGGGACCCAGTACCAACATGGACTCTGATTCCAACCTCGGCGACGGGAAATGGCGGCTATTGCGGCTCTTCGAAGTGCGGGTACTCGCATGTGATCTCCGTTAGTCCTTCCAATCCCGATGTGCTCTTTGCCGGCGGCGGTGATCAGAACGGTTTCTGGCGCTGCACAAACTGTGGCCCATCGCCGGTTTGGACCAGGGTCGATCAGCCTTTCGGAGTGCATCCGGACCCCCACAGCACCGCATGGGCGGGGAGCAGGTTCATCCTTGGCAACGACGGCGGCGTGTGGAGCACGCCGGACCTCGCCAACTCGTGGCAGGATCACAATGCAATGCTTGCTACGGCGATGTTCTACAGCGGAGCTTTACATTCGACCAATCCGGACTTCATGCTCGGAGCGCTGCGGGATTACCAAGTGTCGTTACGCAAGGGAACCGGTACCTGGCTGATTCTTCCCCAGCCCAGTCCCACCCGGGAATGGGGCGAGGCGGAAGTCGCTATGTCCTCAAGCCGGCCTGATACAGATTGGGCAGCCAACCATTGCTGTGATGGCACGATCAGCCGAACTACAGATGGCGGACAAACCACAATAGAGGCTGACGCGGGAATCGACAAAGCAGGCATCGCATTTGTCGCACCGCTAAGAAAGTGTCCCAGCAACGACGATGTCTTTGTGACCGGCACCAATCGAATATGGCGAGTCAATCAATTCTTCAGCTCGGCCTCGCCATTGTGGGCCGCCAATAACCCACCGAGTGCATTTCCATCCCCTAATTTGCTCAACTACCAAGGGACAATACTTACAATCGAATTCGCCCCTTCAGACGCTACCTGCAACAGCTATGCGTATGGCATCCGTGGCGGGCAGATCCAGTTGACACGCAATGGCGGGAATACGTGGACAAATCTCGATCCGGCCATGACCCTTCCATCGCGTCCTGTGAACGGGTTAGCTTTCGATCCGACCAATGCCAATATCCTTTACGCGGCGTTCTCCAGTTTTGACGATGCGACGCCCGGGAAACCGGGGCATCTATTCAGGACGACCAATGCCTTGTCAGGATCTCCTACTTGGTTGAATGTGAGCCCCACGTTGAACGAGCCGTTCAATGTAATCCGTGTGGACCCCGTGAACACCAAGCTCATCTGGGCGGGCAGTGATACGGGGCTGTGGCGAAGCAACGACGGCGCGGCTACATGGATTCGTCAGGGGCCGGATGTGGGCATCCCAAAGGCTCCCGTTTATGACATCAAAATCAATCCCACCACAGGTAGAACCGTGGTCTTCACTTACGGACGCGGCGCGTACACTCTTGGTCCGGAGCTCACCGGTCCCGCCGAGAATGCCGCGACCTACCTGCCCGCGGGACTGGTAGCAGGCTCATGGGCGACACTCACCGGCACGAATCTCTCCGGCGGCAGCCGGATTTGGGCGGATGCCGATTTCGATGGCAGCGGCGATTTGCCGGTTAACCTCAGCGGTGTGCAAGTTACGGTGAATGGCTTGCCGGCAGCGGTGTACTACATCAACCCTACGCAGATTAATTTTCAAGTGCCCACCGGGGCCGCGGGCACCGTGACCGTACAAGTTCTCCGTGATGGCGTTCCAAGCAACACGATCCAAGCGCAAGTAGTTTCCAGCTCACCGGGCATATTCCCGATCATTGCAAACGGAACGAATTACCCGGCGGGAGTGTTTCTCGACGGCGCCATTACAGGCGATCCGGCCGTCGGCTCCAATTTTCGGAACGCGAAGCCCGGAGACGTCATCCAGCTCTATGCTACAGGCCTCGCCCCTTCACCGGCAGGAACGGCGGTGAATTTCCAGACTTTCAGCGGAGTGACGGTTACAATCGGCGGTGTGAGCTTCCCGGCTGATGCTGCCGGCCTCGTCGCCCCCGGGGAGTTTCAGATCAACTTTACGGTGCCGCAGCAGTTCGCCAGCATGGCGGCGGGAAACTATCCCATTAGCATCCAGGTCAACGGAGTGTCGACACCAACGAACATCAACTCCAATCCACCCGCGCCGGTGGTGCTTCCGATCCAGCATTAGTTAGCTGAAGCCGGTAGCTGTGCTTCTCGCCCCGTGCTTGCGAGTTCGCCCTGCTCGCCCTCCGAGGCGCCCGCACCCGGTGGCTTACAATAGAAGCACGGCATCCCACCGCCGAAGGAATTCCCTTGAGCCAACTAAAAGTAATGATTGTGGACGACGAAGTCAGCCAGCGGACGGGGCTGGCGGCGATGTTATCGGCCTGGGGCATGAAACCGGAAACCGCGGGAGACGGCAATGAAGCTCTTGCCAAGCTGACCTCCTTCGCCGCCGATGTCATCATCACGGACTTGAATATGCCGGGCCTCGACGGCTTTGGCTTCCTGGAGAAGCTGCGCGAGAATGGCGACATGCCGCCGACCATCGTGCTCACCGCGTTCGGCAGCACGGAAATGGCGGTGAAATCGGTGCATGAGCTGGGCGCGTACTGGTTCGTCGAGAAGCCGATCCAGCCGGCCACGCTGGAAGTCCTGCTGCGGCGGGCCGGCAGCCACGCGGGGTTGCGGGCCGAGAAAAGCAACCTGGAGCGGCAGCTGCGCTACAAAGGTTCGCTGGGCGAATTAGTGGGCACATCGTCCAAGATGCAGGAGATCTTCGCTCTGCTGCAGCAGGCCGGCCCGAGCAAAGCGTGCGTCCTGATTACCGGCGAGAGCGGCACCGGCAAAGAGCTGGTGGCGCGAACGCTGCATCTGCTCAGCCCGCGGCATCAGGGGCCGTTTGTCGCCATCAACTGCGCGGCTCTGCCCGAAACACTGATCGAGAGCGAGCTGTTCGGCCACGAGAAGGGCTCCTTTACGGGAGCTTCGGAGCGGCGCGCGGGATGCTTCGAAGTGGCGCAGAACGGGACGCTGCTGCTGGACGAGATCGGCGAGATGCCGGCCGCCACGCAAGCCAAGCTGCTGCGCATTCTGGAAGATTCCAAAGTCCGGCGCCTGGGCGGCAAGGCCGAATTCGAAGTCGATGTGCGCGTGGTGGCAGCCACCAACAAAGTGCCGGAAGAGGCGGTGCGCGGCGGACACCTGCGCGAAGATCTGTATTACCGGCTGAACGTGTTCCAGGTTCATCTGCCCCCGCTGCGCGAACGCAAGGAAGACATCCGGCCGATCGCCGAAGCGCTAATCGGCGATCTCAACCGCAAGCACGAGTGCCGGGTTGCCGATTTATCCGCGGCGGTGCTCGAGGCGTTCATGCGCCACAACTGGCCCGGCAACGTACGCGAGTTACGCAACGTTCTGGAACGCGCCGTCATTCTGGCGGGCGAAGGCAGCATCGAGATCAAGCACCTTCCGGCGTTTCTGCAGGGGCCTGCCCGGCCGGTAGTAGCGGCAGAGGGCGGGCACGAAACCGTGCCGGCGGCAGCCGATGACCCGAGCGTGATCAAGTTCCCGCTCGGTACCACCGTCGAAGAGGCCGAGAAGGGGTTGATTTTGCGCACCCTCGAGCACACCCGCAATAACAAAACGCGCGCTGCCGAGATCCTCGGTATCAGCCTCAAAACACTGCACAACAAATTGAAGGAGTACGGCGGCGGAAAAGAATTCGGGATTGGCGTCTAGGAGCGGGCCAGCCGCTCCTTTCTTCGCGGGCTCGCCAGGAGACTAGCGTCCGGTGTGCAGGTTGTTATGGATGGCGTAAAGCGCGAGTTCCAGCCGATCGGAAACTCCCAATTTATCGAAGATGTTGTGCAGATGGTTTTTCACCGTCTGCTCACTGATAAACATCTTCTCCGCCATTTCCTTGTTCTTGAATCCCTGCGCCACCAAAGCTACGATTTCGCGTTCGCGCTGACTTAGCGGAGACCGTTCGCGTTCGCGCGGCTGCGGAGCCTGCTGGGGCGGGGGCGCCACTTCATCGTTGGAGACAAATTGGCGAATCACGGCTGCCGTGGTGTGGGAATCCAGCCAGATCTCGCCGGCGTGAACTTTTCGAATACTCTTGATGAGCAGATCCGTGGCGGTTTGTTTCAGGACAATCCCGGAAGTACCGAGCTTCATAGCCTGAACAAATTCATTCTTGTCATCGGAAGCGGTCAGTACGATGACGCGCGTCCGGTTTCTGGCAGCCTGGAGACGTTGCAGTGTACCTAGTCCGTCGAGTCCAGGCATCTTCAGATCAAGCAACAGGATGTCTGGCTCGTACTGTTGGAGCACGTCCAAAACCTCCCGGCCGTCCTGGGCCTGGGCCACGACTTCAAAGTCCTCCTCCAGTGCCAGCAGCTTGCAGAGACCATCCCGGAAAATCGGATGGTCATCCGCTACCACAATCCGGATCTTGGATTTAGGCGCACCAGTAACAGATGCCGGTGTGTTCAATGTCACGCTGTTATCAGACATAAATACTCTTAGCTACAGGCACTATTCTAAAGTTCCAATAGTACCACGTCAATCAATCGTTGCAAACCTCCGTAATGGGAAGGATGTACCCGAGACGCTGCATAATTCTGGGTACCACCTTAGAAGAGGCCCCGGCCACCCCCGCGGAGTGGCTCGCTTTCTTGTTTCTCCTGAGAGACTTCCGGTGAATTTTCGATTCCGCTCTGATAAGGTGGAAGAGACATGAGCGAAGAACTAGCCGAAGTCGATTTTCAGCGGTTCTGGCGTCGGCTACAGCAACTCGGCTTGAACGCCTATGAATCGCGTTCGTACCTGGTGCTGCTCGGCCATCCCAGATTCAAAGCTCTGGAATTGGCCGCCCGCGCCCACGTACCGCGTCAGAAAATCTACGAAGTGCTGGACAGCCTGGTCGAGAAGGGCTTCGCGCAAGTCGTACAGGAGAAGACAAAACTATTTTCGGCAGTCGAGCCAAGTCTGGCCATACCGGGCTATCTGGCCCGGCAGCGGCAAATGCTGGAGCAGGAACTCACGGACCATGGGCGCGCCGGAACGGCGCTCATTGATGACCTGAAGGCCCTATATTCGGAAGGCCAGGGCGGGCGCGGCACGCTGGATTTCTTGCGCATCGTGACGGAGCCGGCGCAGACCGGAGCCGAGTACCGGCGCATGTTATCGGAGGTTAAATCCGAGTATCTGGAGTTCTCACGTCCTCCCTATGCGGTGGATCCACTCGACGAGAAACTCGTCAAGCAGGCGCGTCTGAGCGGCGTGGCGTGCCGTCTGCTGCTCGAACCCGCATCGGTGGATGCCGAACACCGTCAGCGGCTTTCTGAATACGGCACGGCGGGGGTCGAGGTACGGATGACGGACTCCCTGCCCATGAAGCTGGCAGTATTCGATGGCCAGCATGGGATGATCGCACTGCTGGACCCCGTCATCACGCGACCTGCATGGACTGCGGTGGTGTTTCACCACGAGGGAATGGGACAGGCGATGAAAGGCCTCTTCGAAGATTATTGGCGGCGCGGGCGCGCGATGTCGGCTTAGTTAGACGGAGCGCGCAGGGCGGAAGGTTTCGCCGTGTTTTCATCTAAATACCGTCTCGGCAGTATCAAACGTTTTCAGACCTTGTCCGTCCATTTCAAGTAGGGAGCCACAGCCCCGCGCATGACGCCGGCACCGTGGATCGCCCGCAAAATCACTTGGAGGACAATCATGATCAAGCAAGAATTTGGGCTGCGGCGGAAAACCGCGGCATTGGCGGTGGCCTTACTGTTAGGGTTGGGTGGTTTCGGGATCGCCCGGGCCAACCGGATCAACAGCGCGAATCCGCCCGCGCCGGTAAAGCTGGCCGACGCCAATGAAGGGCCGAGCCGGACGGGCTTTGCGCCGGTCGTAAAGAAGGTGCTGCCGGCGGTGGTGAACATCTCTTCGTCGAAGGTGGTAAAGACGCCGGCCGGGTTCAACCAGATGCCCGACGATCCGCTGTTCCGCCAGTTTTTCGGCAATGAATTCGGCCGCGGATTCAATATGCCGCGCGAACGGCGGGAGCAGGGGCTGGGCTCGGGTGTCATCATGAGCCCGAACGGATACATCGTGACGAACAATCACGTGGTCGATGGAGCGTCCAACGTGCTGGTCACGCTCTCCGATAAACGGGAATTCAAGGCGCGCGTGATCGGCACTGATCCAAAGACGGATATCGCGGTAGTGAAGATCGACGCGTCGGATCTGCCTTCGATTGTGGTTGGCGATTCGTCGAAGGTGCAGATCGGCGATTACGCGCTGGCGGTGGGCGAACCGTTCGGGCTCGGGCAGACGGTGACGATGGGGATCGTGAGCGCGACCGGCCGCGCCAACCTCGGGATCGAAGACTACGAGGACTTTATCCAGACGGATGCTCCGATCAACCCGGGCAACTCGGGCGGCGCGCTGGTGAATGACCGCGGCGAACTGATTGGGATCAATACGGCGATCATCGCGCACGGCTCGGAAGGCAACCAGGGCATCGGCTTTGCGATCCCCGTCAACCTGGCGCGGACGGTAATGGACGAGCTGATACAAAACGGGAAGGTGACGCGGGCGTATCTCGGCATCGTG
>Ga0070734_10001195_pt1 | contig 40315 bp, 34 predicted proteins | sample Coa_R1_8_FD_66444 | JGI IMG/M metagenome (GOLD analysis project Ga0070734, IMG submission 66444) | Surface soil microbial communities from Centralia Pennsylvania, which are recovering from an underground coalmine fire - Coalmine... | ecosystem: Environmental > Terrestrial > Soil > Unclassified ...
GGAAGGATGACGTTCTGCTTCTGAAGCGCTTCGCTGACATCCGCGGGCGTCAAACCCCGCGACTGGAGTGCCCGCTCATCGAGGTCCGCCATGATGACGCGCGGCTTGCCGCCGTACGGATAGGGGACCTCCGCGCCGTGCACGACCGCAAGCGCCGGCCGGATGATGTTCTGGCCCAGATCGTTCAGCTTGGTGTCGGGGAGCGATTTGCTCGACAGGCTCAGCTGGATGATGGGCACGTCGGTGGCGCCATAGCGCAGCACCAGCGGCGGGGTGATGTTCGGCGGCATGTACTTGAGCACGACGAGCGCGCTGCTCGCAAGCTGCGAGATCGCGCGGGTGACGTCGGCACCCTCGTGCAGGTACACCTTCTCGACGCCCACGCCCTGGTAGCTCACCGCCTCGATGCGCGAAATGTCGTCCACCAGGGAGGCGAGCTGCCGCTCATGCAGCGTCAGGATGCGGTTCTGGATGTCGGTCGCGCTCATGCCGTTGTAGGTCCAGACGACGGCGACCACCGGAATGTTGATCTCGGGAAAGATGTCGACCGGCATGCGCAACGCCGCGCCCACCCCGAGCAGGGTGATCAGGATGAGACTCGCCGCCACCGTGTAGGGACGCTTGAGGGCTACTTCGACGACCGACATGCGCTTCTCTGATGCAACCCGCCCACTGTAAGACCTTGCGCCGCGCCGGACAGGGCCCGAAAGTCACGAGTCACGATGACCAAAGTCACTTTTGTGTTGGGCAGGGGCCTTGGCTGTCGGATCAGACCTACGGTCGGCGCGAGCGGACAGCGAGCTCGGTGCGCGTATTGGCATGGAGCTTGTCCATGATGCGGCTCACGTAGTTCTTGACCGTGCCCTCGGCCAGGAACAGCGCCTGGGCAATCTGCCGATTGCTCATGCCGGCGCAGATGTGCTCGAGCACTTTCTCTTCCTTCTCCGTCAGGGCATCGGTCACGGGCGCCTTGAGCTCGCCGATCGCCGCCGCGCGCGATCCCGGCGCCTCGTCCCTGGGCCCATCGCCCACGCTCTGCGGAGCCGGGCTCGTATCGGAGGCCGAGAGTCTGCGAAACTGGTCCATCACCTTACGCGCGATCTGCGGCGTGAGCCGCGACTCGCCCCGGCGCAGAGCGCGCACGGTCTCGAGCAGCTCCTCCTCCTCCGCATCCTTGAGCAGGTACGCATGCGCGCCGGCGCGCACCGCCTCGAATACGGTCTCATCGTCATCGAGCGTGGTGAGCACCAGAATCTGCGTGCGCGGCAGCGCGCGCGTGATCTCACGCGTGGCCGCCACCCCGCCCTTCACCGGCATGTGCAGATCCATGACGATGACATCGGGATGCAGGAGCTGCGCGAGCTCGACCGCCTCGGCGCCGTTGCGCGCCTGAGCGACGACCTCCATGTCGGGCTCCATGGAGAAGAGCAGCGCGGCGCCCCTGCGCACCACGGCCTGGTCCTCGGCGATGACAATGCGGATGGGCGGGGGATCGCCAGTCGTCACAAATCGTTCCTTGTCGAGGGCGCGCCGAGCGTCTCGACGTTTGAGACGCCTGGGTCGACGGTCTCATCATGCGACCGCGGCTCCCCGGTTTGGAAGTGACTTTAGTCACCTGTTAATTTGATTGGATGCACGCCCTCTCAAACTCGGGATCCGCCGACGCTGAAGCGCACTCCTCGGCTCTTCGCTTGCGCAGCCTCGACCCGCGACGCAGTCTCGCGGCGGGCGTCGCCTGGCTCATCATCGCGCTCGCCCTCACCTTCTCCGCGGCCGCGGCGCTCTGGGTCGGGCGCATCGCCCGAGCCAACGTGCTCGAGCAGCATGCGCGGCGGCTGGCGCTCGAGACCGATCAGCTGAGCCTCGATCTCGGGCAGGCGCTCTCGACCCGGCTCGATGCCGTGCGCGGGGTCGAGCGCCTCCTTGAAGCCGCTCCGTCACCGGCGGCGCCGGCGACGCCGCCGACGCCGGCGGGTCCGGCGGGGCCGCGCGAGGGATTGCTGTTCGATGAGCTCGCCGCGGCTTATCCCGAGCTCGATTGGATCGTGTGGGCGAGCCCGGCCGGCCGGGTGGTGCGCGCCCGCGCGCCCTTCAGCGCCGCCAGCGACGTGGCCGACACCGCCTGGTTCAAGGCGGCCCTCGAGGCGCCGTGGATCGGCCATCTCGCTCAAGCCCCGCTCACCGAGGCCCCCGCGGCACAACCCTCGCCGCGCGATGCCCTCGGTGATTTCGCCGCCCCCGTGCGCGATTCGAGCGGACACCTGATCGGGGTGATCGCCGCCCGGCTCTCATGGTCGCGAGCGCCGCAGCACCCGCAACGGCTCACCGACGAGAGCGAGCCCTACGGCCCGACCCAGGCGTATGTGCTCGATCAAGGCCGGATCGTGCTGCTCGGTCCGGCGTCGATGATCGGCCGGCGCTGGGATGGCATCCCGACTGGACCCGAGGTGGCCCTGGAGCAGTCCCTCGCGACCCCGCACCCCGCCGCTCCGCCCCGGTTCGAGCGCCTGAGCGACGGGCGGCACGTGCTGGTCGCCGCCGAGCCCTTGAACGCCGCCGACCCGCTGCTCGCGCAGCGCGGCTGGAGGGTGCAGCTTTCCGAGCCCGTCGGTCGCGTCTATCGGCGCGCCGACGCCCTCGCCTACCAGATTCTCTGGGCCTCGCTCGCGCTCGGCGGCATCACGGCGGTGCTCGGCGTGTTCGGGGCGCGCCAGCTCACGCGCCGCCTCGATCGCTTGACGCGCTCGGTCGCCGCGCTCGCGCCCGACGCGAGCACGCCGCTCGAGATTCCGCCGGGACGGGACGAGGTCGGCGAGCTCGGCCGCGCGTTCGACCGCATCCTCGGCGATCTGCAACGAGAGCGCGAGGAGCTCAGGAAGCTCAGCAGCGAGCTCGAGCGGCGCGTCACCGTGCGAACGGCGGAAGTCGAGCGCCTCGCCGAGGAGAGCCGCTACGCCGCGATCGTGCGCGAGCGGCTGCAGATCGCCCGCGACCTGCACGACACGCTGGCGCATTCGATGATGGCGCTGCTCAGCGAGATCCGCTTTCTGCGCAGGCTCCAGGCGCGCGACCCCGCCGCCCTCCCGCAGGAGCTGGAGCGCGCCGAGCAGGTCGCTCGCGAGGGTCTGCAAGAGGCGCGCGCGGCGATCGCGCAGATGCGCGGCCACGCCGTGCGCGAGATCGGTCTCGGACCCGCGATCGCCCGCGAGCTCGAGCGCTTTCGCGACCGCACCGGTGTGGCCGCCGAGCTCGAATCGGACCCCGAGTCGGCGCGCTTCGGCGATGAGCGCGCCGAGTTGCTGCTGCGCATGGTCCAGGAGGCGCTGCGCAACATCGAGCGGCATGCGGGCGCGACGCAGCTCAGGGTGACGCTCGAGACGGCGAGCGGACCGAGCTTGCACGTGCAGATCGCCGACAACGGCGTCGGCTTCGATGCGCACGGCGAATATCCCGGGCACTTCGGTCTCGTCGGCCTGCGCGAGCAAGCCCACCTCATCGGCGCCACCCTCGAGATCGAGAGCGCGCCTCGGCGTGGAACCCGTGTGAGCATCCGCGTACCCATCTCACCGATCGCTTTCGAGCCTTGAGCTTGCGCCGACCCCCAACTGCCCGCCGTAGGCGTATTCTCATCGCCGTGGAGAGACGGATGGGAGCAGGTTGGGTGGGATGGGGCGCACTGCTCGTGCTCGCCGGCCTGGCGGGTGCCGAGGAGCCCTGCCCGGGCTTCAACTGGGACGTGAGCGCCGAGCACGCGTTGTTCATGACGGCGCCGGCCGCCGAGGTCGCCGGGAAGGATCGCGCCAGCGCTCCCACCGTCGCGCCCGGGCGGTTGGTGCAGCTGCAGCTCGCGCCGAGCGCTGCCGTGAGCTTCGCTGCGACGCCCGGGCGCAGCGGCGCGACCGAGGACAGCTACGCGGGCCTTGCGCTGCTCGCCGTGGCGCACTCGGGGGCCTACCGGGTCTCTGTCAACCAAAACCTATGGATCGACGTTGTTGTCCAGGGGCGGCTCGTTCCGCCGCTCGACTATGAAGGCTCGCGAAGCTGCGATACCCCGCACAAGATCGTCGTGTTCCATCTGGCGGCCGGCAAGCCGCTGGTGCTGCAGTTCAGCGGCGCAGCGCAGTCGGCGGTGCGCGTCACGGTCACGCCGGCCCCGGGCGCTTGAATGAGCGCGCTCGGCGTGCGGGTCCGGGTCGATCTCGCCGAGCGCTGCTCGGTCGGCATCGGCAAGATCGAGCTGCTCGAGGGCATCGCGCGCACCGGGTCGCTGTCGGCGGCCGCACGCGCGATGCGCATGAGCTACCGGCGCGCCTGGTTGCTGCTCAAGGAGCTCAATTCGAGCTTCGATGGGCCAGTGGCCGAGCTGAGCACCGGGGGGCGGGGCGGCGGGGGCGCGGTTCTGACCCCGTTGGGCGTCGAGCTCGTGACCGGCTACCGCGGGCTCGAGTCCCAGGTCGAGACGCTCGCGCGGCATTGCTTGGCCAACGTGGCGGGACGCGTACGCCGCCGGCGTCCGCACGCATCGTGAACTGAACGACGATGCTGCGGGTCTATCAGTAGTACGCTGCAAGGATCGATCTTTCGAGTGGTGACGTTATGAAAAACAGTGGGTCAGTCAAAAAGACGATGCATCGGTGGGCGCTGACGCTCGGTGCCGGCATGGCGGCCCTGGTGCTCTCGAGTGGGGCTTTCGCGCAGCATGGCGGCGGCGGTGGACACGGCGGCGGCGGCGGGGGCGGACACGCTGCGGGCGGCGGTGGCGGCCATTACGGCGGCGGCGGCGGCTATCACGGCGGCGGCGGCTATCACGGCGGCGGCGGCTATCACGGTGGTTACGGCGGCTATCACGGCGGCTACGGCTGGCACGGCGGCTACGGGTGGCACGGCGGCTACTACGGTTGGCGCGGCGGCTGGGGCGGCTGCTGGGGTTGCTGGTGGGGACCGACGCTCGGACTCGGCCTCTACTTCTCCACGCTGCCCCTCTATTACTCCACTTACTGGTGGGACGGCGTGCCGTACTACTACGCCGACAACAATTACTACATTTATGACCCGAATGCGGGTCAGTACCAGACGGTCGCGCCGCCCGAGGGCCTCGCTTCTCAGGTGCAACCGGGCGTGCAGCAGGGCGGTGCCGCGCCCAGCGGCGACCTCGCGGTATATCCGAAGAACGGACAAAGTGACGATCAGACCTCGAAGGACAAGTTCGAATGCCATCAGTGGGCGGCGAGCCAGAGCGGGTATGACCCGACGCAGGGCACCTCGGCGAATCCGAGCAAGCGGAGCGATTACATGCGCGCCGAGGCAGCGTGCCTGACCGGCCGCGGTTACAGCGTGATGTGAGAAGCGTGATGTGAGAAGCATGACGTGAGAGATGCCCGGCGCCTCGGCAGCGAGGACTCGGGCGATACCCAGAAATTCCCGCCGGGCAACCGGCGGTTTTTTTTTGCTCGCCCGCCTCCCCGCTCAAGTCCAGGCGCGCGCGCCGCGACCCCGGGCGCAGCGCGGATCCGGGCGCGGCGCTCCTCGTTGCTCAGCGCGGTTCAGGGCGCAGCGGGCTCGAGCAGCAGCCGCTCGATGAGTCTCAAGTACACTCGCTCCAGCCGCTCGATGTCGGTGACCGCCACGCACTCGTTGGCCTTGTGGATGGTCGCGTTCACCACGCCGAGCTCGATCACCTGCGCGCCGAGCGGCGCGATGAAGCGCCCATCCGAGGTCCCGCCCCCGGTCGATAGTCGCGGCGTCACGCCGAGCACCTCCTCGAGCGTCTGGCTCACCGCCGCGGACAGGGTTCCCGGCTCGGTGAGGAACGGCAGGCCCGAGATGAACCAGTCGAGCGTGTAGCGCACCCCGTGCCGGTCGAAGATGCCCTCGACGGCCCGCTTGAGGGAATCGATGGTCTGCTCGGTCGAGAAGCGCAGGTTGAAGCGCGCCTTGAGCTCGCCCGGAATGACGTTCGGCGCACCCGTCCCGGCATTCAGGTTCGACACCTGAAACGTCGTCGGCTGGAAATGCGCATTGCCTTGATCCCACACGCGCGTCGTCAGCTCGAGCAATGCCGGCGCGAGGGCATGGATCGGGTTGTCCGCGCGCTGCGGATAGGCCACGTGGCCCTGCACCCCGTGCACGGTGAGCCGTCCGCTCAGGCTGCCGCGCCGACCGATCTTGACCGTATCGCCGAGGCGCTCCTCGCTCGAAGGCTCGCCGACGACGCACCAATCGATGCGCTCCCTCCGGGACCGCAGCACCTCGACCACGCGTCGCGTGCCATCGACCGAGGGCCCCTCCTCGTCGCTCGTGATGAGAAAGGCAATGCTGCCGCGATGGGCCGGGTGGCGGGCAACGAAGGACTCACAGGCCGTCACCATCGCTGCAAGGCCGCTCTTCATGTCGGCCGCGCCGCGACCATAGAGCAGCCCCTCGTGCTCGACCGGGGTGAAGGGGTCGTTGCGCCACTCCTCGAGCGGGCCGGGAGGTACGACGTCGGTGTGACCGGCGAAGCAAAGGAGCGGCGCCGTGGCGCCGCGGCGCGCCCAGAAATTCTCGACCGGCCCGAAGGGCAGCCGCTCGATCGAGAAGCCGCTCGCGGCCAGCCGCTCGATGAGGACCGCCTGGCACCCGCCATCGTCCGGACTGACCGAGGGCCGTGCGATGAGTGCACGCGTGAGCTCGAGCGCCGCCGCGCGGGAGGAGGCCATCAGAAGCGCAGCACCGGTCGGCGGGGCAGCAGGTTGGCCCACAAGCCCCACGCACCGAGCGCGAGCGCCGCGATCAGCACCCATCCGGGCATGGCGAGGCCGAGGAAGCGCCAGTCGACCTTCGAGCACTCGCCCGAGCCGGTGAGCACCTTGCTGATGACGTCGCTGAGCGGGAAGACTTTCAACATGAAGTCGAGCGATGCGCCGCAGGCCGGGATGCTTCCGGGCGGCAGGCTCTGGATGTAGAGCTGGCGCAGCGCCACCCCCGCAGTCGCGAGCGCCGCCAGATCGATGAGGACCGCGTAGAGGCGCCGGCCCCAGCTCGCCGGGTCATGCAGCGCCGCGAGCGCGAACAGGCACCCGGTCACGAACACCCCCACACGCTGGAAGATGCAGAGCGGACAGGGCTCGAGGTGCAGCCCGAACTGCGCGTAGTAGGCGTACACGAGAAGCGCGGCGCAGACGAGAAAGCCTGCGACGTTCGCCGCGCGTGCCGTCATCCGCGACGCAGCGCCGATTGGGCGGCGTCGATCTGCCGGGCCACATCCTCGAGCGATGTATGGCGGATGTCCTTGCCGTGCACCATGTAGATGACGTACTCGCAGATGTTCTTCGCATGATCGCCGATGCGCTCGAGCGCCCGCACCACCCACATGATCTCCAGCGCCCGGCGGATGGTGCGCGGGTCCTCCATCATGAAGGTGATGCACTGGCGATGGATCGACTCGTACTCCTCGTCGACCATCTTGTCTTCCTGTGCGGTCTTGAGCGCGGCCTGCGAGTCCATGCGGGCGAAGGCGTCGAGCGCATCGTGCACCATTTGCGCGACCTGCCGCCCGAGGTGCTTCACCTCGCGGTACTTGTCGGCGGGACGCTCCATGGTGGCCAGGCGCGAGGCGATGTAGCCGATCTTCTCGCCCTCATCGCCGATGCGCTCGAGATCGGTGATCGTCTTGATGATTGCGACGATGACGCGCAGATCCCCGGCCGCCGGGGCGCGCAGCGCCAGGATGCGGCTGCACTCCTCGTCGATCGAGACCTCCATGCCGTTGACCTTGTAGTCATCGGTCGCCACCGACTCGCCGAGCCGGCTGTCCCCCTCGACGAGCGCGACGATCGCCTTGTGCAGCTGTTGCTCGACGAAGCCCCCCATCTGCAACACCTGGTTGCGCACCTTCTCCAGGTCCTCGTTGAATCGACGGGAGATGTGATGAGTGAGATCAGCCGTTTCCATGACACGTCACCTTCGCCAGCACGCGGCCGTCAATAGCCGCTCGACACTTCACGAGCGTTTACATCCAATCTCGGTGTGCGTCAACAGAAGCAGGGAATATTGTGACACCCTCGCCGTGCAGTCGATCCTCGGCAAACGCTGACCGGCGAGCGCGCTCAGGCGCTCGCGGCCGCTCGCACGCCGATCTGCCAGACCCGCTGCGGCGGGAAGCGGCAGGTGAAGGTGCTGCCCTTGCCCTCGACGCTCTCGACCTCGAGCCAGCCGCCATGGCGCTGCAGAGCGTGCTTGACGATGGCGAGCCCGAGTCCCGAGCCCCCCTGATCGCGCGAGCGTCCTGCATCGACACGGTAGAAGCGCTCGGTGAGTCGCGGGATGTGCTCGGCCGGGATGCCGATGCCGGAATCGATCACGGAGAAGTAAGCGCCTTCATCGTCGCTCCACCAGCGCATCCGCACGGTCCCGTCGGCGAGCGTGTATTTGAGGCCGTTGACCAGCAGGTTGGTGAAGGCTGACTCGATCTCGTGCGCAGCGCCGAACAGGCCGTCCTCCGACTCGAGGTCGAGCAGAACGTCGCGCGGGCGATCACCTTTGGCGAGGGCATCACGATGCAGCCGCTCGAGCATCGCCGGCACGTCCACCGGATCGCGCGGCGCCTCACCGTCGGTCGACTCGAGCCGTGACAGCTCGAGCAGCGCGGTGATGATCGCGTTCATGCGGTGCGCCTGCGTGCGCATGTCGCGGATCGGCCCGGCCCAGGACTCATCGATCGAGGGATCATCCGCGAGCGTGTCGAGGTAGCCCGCGATCACGGTGAGCGGGGTGCGCAGCTCGTGCGAGGCGTTGGCGACGAAGTCCTTGCGCATCGCCTCGAGGCGCATCTGCCGGGTGACGTCGCGCACCAGCAAAAGCGATTGTCCGGCCCCGTAGGGCACCACCTGCAGCGCGAGATAGAGGTCGGTCTCGACCGGCGGGCGGATGACCAGCGGCATCGCAAAATCATCGCCATGCAGGTAATGCACGAACTCGGGCGTGCGGATGAGGTTGTCGACCCGCAAGCCGATGTCCACCGGCCGCTTCAGCCCGAGCAGGCGCGCGGCCTGCCTGTTGAACCACACGATCTCGTGCTGGCTCGAGAGGATGATCACCCCGTCGGGCAGCGCCGCAGTCGAGCGCCGCAGCTCGCGAAACAGCTGGATGAGCCGCTGCTTGTGAAAGTTCTTGCGACGATGCAGCCGCACCACCTGGCCAATGATGTCGCCCCAGATGCCGCCGATGTTCGGCGGGTCGAGCTGCGAGCGCAGCCTCAGCCAGCGGTCGAGGCGGTATAGATTGAGGAGCTGCCAGGCCAGGTACAAGGCGGCGGTGCCGAGCACCCAGAGCCAGATCGGCTGGAAGATCGCCCCCAGGAACAGCCCGAGGAGCAAGATTCCCGCGAGCCGCGCGAGTGCGAAAGTCCACATCGCTGCCATACTTGCGGCCTACGCTTTCGTTCAAGACTCGCGCGTCGAGAATCGATACCCTGCGCCGCGCACCGTCTGCACGAGCCGCTCCAGCACGAAGGGCTCGAGCGCCTTGCGCAAGCGGCGGATGTGCACATCCACCGTGCGCTCCTCGACGTAAGTATTGCCTCCCCATACCCGGTCGAGCAACTGTCCGCGGCTGAAAACCCGCTCGGGATGGGTCATGAAGAAGTGCAAAAGACGATATTCCGTGGGTCCCAGGGGGATCTCCTGCTCGCCCGCGCTCACGCGGTGGCTCGAGTCATCGAGCCTCAGGCCCTGAACCTCCATCACGTCCGCGGCGCCCGCCGGGGAGGCGCGGCGCAGTACCGCCTGAATGCGGGCGAGAAGCTCGCGCGGCGAGAACGGCTTGGTGATGTAGTCGTCCGCGCCGCCGTCGAGGCCGCTGATCTTGTCCTGCTCCTCCGCCCGGGCGGTGAGCAGGATCACCGGGATCTCCTCGGTGTCCTTGGCGCGCTTCAGGGAGCGGGTGAGCTCGAGTCCGCTCATGTCGGGCAGCATCCAGTCGACCAGCATGAGGTCCGGACGCACATCGGCGAGCCGCGCGCGCGCCTCGCGGCAATCCTCGGCTTCGCGCACCTCGTAGCCCGCGCGCCGCAAACCGAACGCAATCATGTCGCGGATGGCTTTTTCGTCTTCCACGACGAGGATGCGCTTGGCGGTCATTCAGGGCTAGTTCCTTGATTTATTTTGGCGCGCGTATTACAGCGACGCCATGTGACAGTTCCGTGACTCTCGCTATTCGCCTCGAGCCGCGCGCCGCTCCTCCACGGTGAGCGCGACACGATCTCTCAGGTAGAGCGGCTCGAGGGCGGCAGGCTCCACGGCCTCGCCTGCCGCGAGCCGAATGATACCGAGTCTCGCCATCGCTCGCGCATCCGGCCCTGCGGCGCGCGCCGCCTCGTCGAGCTCGAGATGCGGCAGGTTGCCCAGCAGCCGATGCGCCTCAAAGCCGCGACCGATCCCGAGAATGCGCCCGCCGTGCGCATGCCCGGCGGGCACCTGCACGGCACCCGGAGCGCTGACCCGGGGCGGCGCGAGGGCGCGCACTCCGCGGTGCACGTCCCGCACATAGCAGCCCCAGTACACCTCACCCATGCGCGCATCGAGGCAGGCGAGCGCCACCTCATCGGGCGCGCTCGCCCGGACGACGAGCCGCTCGAACGCGAGCGCCTCGAGGGTCGTCACCGGAATCACGGGCAGATTCGCACCGAACGCGAGCCCCTGGGCGACCGCCACGCCGATGCGCACGCCCGTGAAGGCGCCCGGCCCCACGCTCGCGGCGATCGCATCGAGCTCGCGCAGCGTGAGGGCGGCCCCCTCGAGCACCTCGTCGATCAGCACCAGGATGCGATCGGCCTGGCCTCGAGCCCCCTCGAGCGTGCGCGAGATCTCGCGGTCTTCGGCGTGAACGGCGACCGATGAGCGTTCGGTCGCGGTGTCGAGCGCGAGGATGCGCACGAGCCTCAGACTCCCAACGACGCCGTCGCGCGCTGCGCCTCGGCAAGCCGCTCTTTGAGGAAGCGGGCCCCTTCGGCCGCATCGGCGATGACCGGGCACGGCGGCATCGCCTCGAGAAAGAGCCGTCCGTAGCGCCGGGTGGTGAGCCGCGGATCGCCGAGCACGATCACGCCGAAGTCCTCGAAATCCCGGATGAGCCGCCCAACGCCCTGCTTGAGCGCGAGCACCGCCTGCGGCAGCTGATACTCGAAAAAAGGATTGCCGCCCGCGCGGCGGATGCCCTCGAGACGCGCCTTGAGAAGCGGATCATCGGGCGATGCAAAGGGCAGCTTGTCGATGGCGACGATCGCAAGGGCCTGGCCCTTGACGTCCACCCCTTCCCAGAAGCTGCCGGTCGCGAGCAGCACCGCGTTGCCGACCGCGCGGAACTCGCGCAGCAGCGCCTCGCGCGGCGCCTGCCCCTGCACGAGCACCGGGAAGGGAGGCTCGGGATAGCGCGCGCGAAGCGCGGCGACGCCCTCTTGCAGGCCCCGATGGCTCGTGTAGAGCAGGAACGCCCGCCCGCCGCTCGCCTCGAGCAGCGGCGCGCACGCCGCGATGAAGCGGGCCGCATACGCGGGATCGTGCGGCTCGGGCATGCCGGGCGGCAGGTACAGGCGCGCCTGCGAGCGATAGTCGAAAGGACTGTCGATCTTGAGATGGCGGGCCTCGGGCAGACCGATGCGCTGCGCGAAATGCGTGAATTCCTCGCCGACCGCGAGCGTCGCCGAGGTGAAGATCCACGCCGCCGGACGCGCATCGATCATCTCGCGCAGCCGGTCGGCCACCTCGAAGGGGGTGAACTGCAGCGTCAGCGCGCCGCCCGTCGCCTCCACCCAGCGAAGTCCCGCCTCCTCGGGCAGCGCACCGAGCAAGCTCAGCCGCTGCGCGAGAGCGCTGGCCCGCCGCGCCCCCTGGGCGACGCCGGCGGCGCCTCCCAGCGACTCGAGCTCGGCGCTGAGCGTGCGCAGCCCCCGCTCGAGCTCGCCGATCTCCTCGAGGAAGGCATCGGGCAGCATCGGCCACTCCTGACGCGCTCCGCCCGGCCACAGCGTGCGCAGCCGCTCGCTCAGCGTGCCGAGCCGCGCGAGGGCCTCATCGAGATGCGCAGCGCTCACCGCCGCGGCCTTGAGCTCGAGCGTGACGTCTCGAGCGAGGAGCTCGATTTGCCGCGTGGAGATCGACTCGCCGAAGAACTGCGCCGCGATGTCGGGCACCTGATGCGCCTCATCGAGGATCAGTGCATCGGCTCCCGGCAGGAGGTCGCCGTACCCCTCCTCCTTGAGGGCAAGGTCCGCGAGCAACAGGTGATGATTCACGACGACGATCTGCGCGCCCTGCGCCGCACGGCGCGCCGCGAACACGTGGCAGCGGGCAAACTCCGGGCATTCCTGCCCGAGACAGTTCTCGCGCGTCGAGGTGATTTGCGCCCAGAGCGGCGAGTGCTCGGGAAGCTCGCTGAGCTCGGCCAGGTCGCCGCTCTGGGTGAGCGCCGACCACGTGAGCACCCGCGACAGAATGCGCGCCGGGCCACGCCCGAGCGGCAGCAAGCGCTGCTCGCTGACGAGCGCGAGCCGATGACGGCACAGATAGTTCGCACGCCCCTTGAGGAGCGCGACGCTCACGGGCATGCCGAGCGCGCGCGCGAGCAGCGGCAGATCGCGTCGAAACAGCTGATCCTGCAGCGTGCGCGTGCCCGTCGAGAGGATGATGCTGCGTCCCGAGAGCAAGGCCGGCACGAGATAGGCGAAGGTCTTGCCGATGCCCGTGCCCGCCTCGACGATGAGCGGCTCGCCGCGCGCAAGAGCCGCGCCGACGGCGCGCGCCATGGCCGCCTGCTCCGGTCGATGGGCATAGCCCGGCAAGGCCTGCGCGAGCGGCCCGTCGCCCTCGAAGATCTCTCGGTAGTCGATGTTGATGGCGCTCGGAGCTGGCAACGTGGAAATGTAGCCTAGCGCGACCGGGCGGGCGGCGTCGCGCCGATCACTGCACCACCGCACGAAAGCGGGCAAAGGCGACCGAATCGGGCTGCAGAGTGTGGCGGAACTGCCAGCGAATGTGCGTGTAGTCGGCGGCCGTCGCCGCGCGCAGCCGGCCCGCAGGACCCGCGACCTTCAGCCGCTCGGCGCGCTCGAAGGTGTGCCCGCCATCGACCGAGAAGGTGACCTGCGCCCCGGGACCAATGGCCGAGTCCTCGACGTAGCGCATGTGGTCCGGAATCGCGTACGGGACGCTCGGGTGAGGGAGCGGTGCGGGCCCGACGTTGCGGATCTCCAGAGTGTAGAGCACCTGGTCGCCGGGCACGACCCGTTCGGCCGGCCGCAGCCGGATTGCCTCGTGGCCGTTCACGAGGGCGCGCGTCTCCACTTCGGCCACCGTGTGCACCTTGATGTCGCGCTGCGCCGCCGCGCTGTTCTGCGAAGCGGCGTTCGCGCGCGCCTCGCGCGCCGTGCCGAGCAGCAGCAGCCCGACGAGCGCCGCAGCAAGAGATCGATTGAACATACTCATACTTTCATGAGGTTATGTATCATTAATGAAGTCGATTATAGCTCAAGATCACCCCGGCCGCGGCTCCTCGATCGCGCTCCCCGGGAGTTGGCTCCATCGTGCCCATCTGTCATCCTGCCGCTCACAACTTTGATTTCGGGGGATTCATGGCCACGATGCCGTCGCACGTCGCCTCTCTTGCCTCCCTGGATCGCACGGTGGCGGCTTGGGTGGAGGAGGTCGCTCGACACACCCGCCCCGAACGCATCTACTGGTGCGACGGAAGCGATGCGGAATACCAGGCGCTGGCGCGCGATCTCGTCGCGCGCAAGGAACTGCTGCCGCTCGATCCGGAGCAGTTCCCGCGATGTTATCTCTATCGCTCCGACCCCGCCGATGTCGCCCGCGTCGAGCACCTCACCTACGTCTGCACGCGCGAGCGCGAGGATGCAGGGCCGAACAACAACTGGATGGCGCCCGCCGATGCGCACGCGCGCATCGATGCGCTCTTTGCGGGCTGCATGCGCGGGCGCACCTTGTACGTCGTGCCCTACTGCATGGGCCCGCTCGATTCGCCCTACTCGCGCTGCGGCGTCGAGATCACCGACAGCGCCTACGTCGTGCTCAACATGCGCCTCATGACGCGCATGGGACGCGCCGCGCTCGAGCGCATCGCGCGGGATCGCACCTTCGTGCGCGGACTGCACTCGGTGGGCGAGCTCGATCCGGAACGACGTTTCATCATGCACTTTCCCGAGGAGCTCGCCATCAAGAGCTACGGCTCCGGGTACGGCGGCAATGCGCTCCTCGGCAAGAAGTGTCATGCGCTGCGGATCGCGAGCTGGCAGGCGCGGACGGAGGGCTGGCTCGCGGAGCACATGCTGATCGTCGGCATCGAGAGCCCGCAGGGCGAGACTCGATATGTCGCCGCCGCCTTCCCCTCGGCCTGCGGCAAGACCAATCTCGCAATGCTGATTCCGCCGCACAGCTATCCGGGGTGGCGCGTGTGGACCGTGGGCGAGGACATCGCCTGGCTGCATCCCGGCAAGGACGGGCGGCTGTACGCGATCAACCCGGAGTCCGGCTACTTTGGCGTCGTGCCGGGCACCAACGACCACACGAACCACAACGCCTTCCAGAGCATTCATCACGACACGATCTTCACGAACGTCGCGCTCACGGCCGATAACCGGCCCTGGTGGGAGGGGCTCGAGGAGGGGCAGCCGGCGTTCGACTGGCAGGGACGCCCTTATGATGCATCTCGCGGACCCGCCGCGCACCCGAACTCGCGCTTCACCGTGAGCGCGCGTCAAAACCCCAGCTACTCGAAGCTCGCCGACGCCGCGGGCGGAGTGCCCATCGACGCCATTCTGTTCGGCGGCCGGCGGCGGGCGCTCGCACCCCTGGTCTACCAGGCGCGCGACTGGCGCCACGGCGTGCTGGTCGGCGCGGGAATGGCTTCGGAAACCACCGCCGCCGCCACCGGTGCCGTCGGGGTGGTACGACGTGACCCCATGGCGATGAAGCCCTTCGCCGGTTACAACTTCGCCGATTACTGGGCTCACTGGCTGCAGGTCGGCGCGAAGCTTGCGAAGCCGCCGGGGGTGTTTCACGTCAACTGGTTCCGGCGCGACGCGGCCGGTCGCTACCTCTGGCCGGGTTATGGCGAGAATCTGCGCGTGCTGCGCTGGATCCTCGATCGCTGCGCCGGCGAGGTGTCGGCACGCGAGACGCCGATCGGGCTCCTGCCTCACGAGAAGGATCTCGATGTGAGCGGGCTCGATCTGGGCTCGGGCGCGCTCGAGGAGCTGCTCGCAGTCGATCCGCAGGCCTGGCGCGAGGAGTTCTCGAGCATCGGCGGCTATCTCGCGGAGTTCGGCGCGCGCCTGCCGCGCGAGCTCGCGGAGGAGCTCGCTCGGGCTCAAGCGCGGCTCGCGTAGCCCTACTCCTCGCAGGAGTAGCGGATCACCTGGGAGGAATTGCTGTCGGGCGCCTTGCCGAGCCCGATGAGCCCCTCGCCGCGGATCTGCATGGAGTCGCGGCGCACGAAGGCTTCCTCGCCATCCTTGCCGATGACGAAAGTGCCGTTGGTGCTCTGGTCGATGAGCATGAACTTGTTGCGGCTGAGCTCGACCCGGGCATGCAGCCGCGAGATCAGATTGCCCTTGACGACGAGATCATTCTCCTCGGCGCGGCCCAGGGTGATGTTGGTGCGCCCGTCCTGCACCAAAACCTCCTGGCCCTGATAGCGCAGCCGCAGCCTCTGCGCCTTGCTCGGCTTCGGACGCGCCGCGATCTGCGGCACCATGCTCGTGATGTCCTCGGTCTGCCACAGGACCTCGAACAGCTCGACCTCACTGCTGCGGCCCTTGAGGGTGGCGATGTCGATCTGCCGCACCGAGGCGCGCCATTCACCCGTCAGTTGCTCGACCATGGTGCGGGTGGTGATGATCTGGCCGGCTTTCGCCTGGCTCGTCATGCGATTGGCCGTGTGCACGGCCGAGCCGAAGATATCGCGATTCTCCATCACCACGGGTCCGAAGTTGCAGCCGATGCGGATCGCGACCGCCTGCTCGTCGACCTTGAGATCGGGATTGAGGAGGATGTTCTTTTGCATCTGCGCGGCCGCATTCAGGGCGTCGTCCGCGGTCTCGAAAGTCGCCATCACCTCATCGCCCATCGTCTTGATGACGGTGCCGTGATTCTGTTCGGTGGCGGCTCGCATGATGTCGATGCAGATGCCCACCATGTCGCGGGCGCGCAGATCACCCAGCAGCTCGTAGAGCTTGGTGCTGCCGACCACATCGGCAAAGACGATGGCGAGTTCGACTTCCTTACCCATCACCCCTCGGAATTATACTGATTGGCGGGATTTCAGCTCGCACCGTATCACGATCAGGCCGCGATGGCCCTCTCGAGCAGCGGCAGCGCGGCCAAAAGCGTGTCGGCAGGCGCCCCGGGATGGGCCGCCCGCTCCGAGAGGAAACGACGCCAGGCACGCGCACCCTCCTGCCCCGCCAGCAGCCCGGACAGGTGCCGCGCAATCGAGTGCAGCCGCACGCCGCGGCGCATCTGCTCTTCGGCATAGGGCACCATCTGCTCGATGATCCGCCGCGGCGCGGGCACCCGCCAGTCGGCATCGATCAGGCGATGCTCGAGCTGCGCGAGCAACACCGGTCGATGATAGGCGGCCCGGCCGAGCATCACGCCGTCGAGACCCCGCGCGAGCTCGCGGGCGACCTCCTCGACCTCGCAGAGACCGCCGTTGAGGATCACGGGGAGCTGCGGGCGCTCGCGCTTCAGCCGGTGCACGTACTCATATTTGAGCGGTGGAATCTCCCGATTCTCCTTCGGCGACAGACCGCTCAGCAGCGCGGCCCGCGCGTGCACGATGAGCGCATCGATGCTCGGCGCCACGATGTCGACGAAGCGCTCGAAGAACTCGTAGCTGTCGAGCTGGTCGACCCCGATGCGGCACTTGACGGTGATCGGCACCGCACCCGCGGTGGCCGCGCGCATCGAGCGCGCGCACTGCGCCACCCGTTCCGGCTGCAGCATCAGGCAGGCGCCGAACGCAGCGCTGCGCACTCGATCGCTCGGGCAGCCGACATTCAAGTTGATCTCGGCGAATCCGGCTTGAATCCCCAGGCGGGCCGCCTCGCCCAGCTCGAGCGGATCCGAGCCGCCGAGCTGCAGCGCCACGGGACGCTCGCGCGCATCGTGCTCGAGCAGGCGCAGCGCACCGCCGCGCACCAGCGCCGAGGAGACGATCATCTCGGTGTAGAGGAGCGCGTGCGGTGAGAACAGGCGGTGCAGGAAACGGCAGTGACGGTCGGTATGCTCCATCATCGGCGCGACGCACAAGCGCCGATCGAGCGGCGGCGCAAACGCTGCGGCCGCGCGCCTAAGTGCGGTGGAGCGCTCGGGAAGAGCCATGACTGTGGGCGGCGTGTGCATCGGAGTAGTCAGTTTACACGCCGCGCTAGGCACATACCGCAGGGCCTCTAGGTAGCACCCGCGATTTCGGGAGCGCGCGCGTAACGCTAAGGTGTCGCTCGCACGCTCGGTGCATGGGAGACTCTAGTGCGACACCAACTACGGCGATCTCAGTTCCTTTCGCTCATGGGGGCCTTCCTGCTCCTCGCCGGCCTGGCGGCTCCTCCGGCGCATGCCGTGCCGAGCTTCGCACGCCAGACGGGCATGGCCTGCTCGGCCTGCCACACGGTATTTCCCGAGCTCACGCCCTTCGGGCGCGAGTTCAAGCTCAATGCCTACGTGATCGACAACATCCGTCAGATCAAGGGCGAGACCATGGAGCGGCGCGAGACGCTCGCGCTCAATTCCATTCCGCCGCTCTCGATGATGGTGCAAATCTCCTACAGCCACACGAGCAAGGCGCTGCCCGACAGCCAGGTCTCGGGCGCGCTCGCCAAGGACGGCGATGTGCTCTTTCCGGATCAGGTGAGCTTCTTCTACGCTGGCAAGATCGCCAACGACCTCGGCGCCTTCATGCAGCTCACCTACAGCGGCGCCGCGGATCACTTCGGCATCGACAACACCGACATCCGCTACGCCCGCTACCTCTCGCAGGCCGAGCCCGACGAGAAGGGCGCGAGCGGCTCGAACAGCTGGTTCTCGACCCATGACGTGCTCGTCGGCATCACGCTCAACAACAATCCGACGGTGCAGGACGTGTGGAACACGATACCCGCCTGGGGCTTTCCATACGTTGCGAGCAGCATCTCCCCAAGTCCTGCGGCCTCGAGCAAGATCGCGAGCATCGGCCAAACGGCCGCGGGTCTCGGCGTCTATACGTGGATCGATCACTCGCTCTACGTGGAGTTCTCGGGATACGCCGCGGCGCAGACCGGCGGGGTTCATCCGCTCGACAGCCAGGCCGCGAATGTGCTGCGGGGCTTCTCGCCCTACTGGCGGGCGGCGTACGAGTATCACTGGGATCGAAACTCCCTCGAGGTCGGCACCTACGGCATCAATGCGAGCATCCTCCCCGGAGGAGGCCATCCGCTGTCGGGACCCACCGACCGCTTCACCGACACGGCGATCGATGCCCAGTATCAATACATCGGCGAGGAGAGCATCTTCACGGTGCTCGCGACGTACATCCATGAGAACGGGCACCTGGATGCGAGCGTCCCCCAGGGTCTCGCCAGCAATTCGAGCGATACGCTCAATACCGCCAAGGCGACCTTCGAGTACGCCTACCGGCGGATGATCAACGCCTCGCTGGGCTACTTCTCGACGACCGGCACCACCGACCCGCTGCTCTATGCGCAGGCGCCGGTCACCGGCAGCGCGACGGGCGCCCCCAACAGCCGCGGCTATATCTTCGAGTTCGATTACCTGCCGTTCCTCAACACCAAGCTGACCGCCCAGTACACCGGCTACTCGAAGTTCAACGGGGGCTCGACCAATTACGACGGCAGCGGGCGCAGCGCCTCCGATAACAACGTGCTGTACCTGCAGCTGTGGATCAGCTTCTGACAGATCGAGGACGAACTCCATGAACATCAAGCAGGCCTTGTCGTTGACCCTCGCACTGCTCGCCCTCGGCCGGGTCAGCGCGGATGAGATCACGCCCGAGGCGCAGCACGCCGCCGCCCAGATCGCAGCCACCACGTGCAGCACCTGTCACGGCACGGGGGGTCGAAATACCTCGCCGATCTTTCCGAACCTCGCGGCGCAGACCGCGCCGTACATCGAGGCACAGCTCAAGGCCTTTCGCGACCAGACCCGCGCCGATCCCGATGCGCAGGCCTACATGTGGGGCATGGCCTCCCAGCTCAAGGACGACGCGATCTCGGCCATTGCCGCGCACTATGCGGCGCAAGCCGCGGCCCCGGGACATGCGGGCGATGCCAAGCTGATCGGGCGCGGGAAATCCATCTTCGAGCAGGGAGTGCCGGACAAAGGCATCGCCGCCTGCGCCACCTGCCACGGCGCGCATGCCCAGGGCAACGGCCCCTTCCCGCGGCTCGCAGGTCAGCACGCGAGCTATCTCATCAAGCAAATGCTGGTGATCCAGAGTGCATTGCGCCAGGCACCGGTGATGCACGGTGTGATCAAGGATCTCGGCCGCGAGCAGATGCTCGACGTCGCCACCTACCTCGAGTCGCTCGGTCCCTCGGGCTGAGCAAGGCTGCCGGCGCCGCTTTTCCCCCTGAAGCGCCGGCAGCCTTTTTCTTTGGAACCGCCGCCCGCTCATGCCGCACTGCGGCAATGCTATGCTGGGTGCATGAAATCGCTGTGGGAGTGGGTCAGCCGACCCGGCGCATCCGGCCGCGGCGAGTTTCACGGGATCGAAGCGCGGGTGCGCGTTGAGCAGCTCGCGCACGCCTCCACGCTCGGCGATCGCATCGAGGAGCTGCGCGGTCGCTCGGTGCTCATCGCCACCCGCGAGCAGCTGCCCACCGCGCTCGCGCTCCTCGAGCTCGACGGCGTCGCGCGCCGCTTCGTGCTCTGCACCCCCGATGTGACGACCGAGCAGCTCGCGAGGATCGCGCAGACCGCCGAGGCCGATGCCATCGTACTCGATGCCGAGCGCGCCGGCGCCGCGCCCGCCGGCCTCAAGACCTACGTGCCGAGCGTGCTGCCGACCCCCACCCGCGTGACCCGACAGCCGAGCGCGCCGAGCGAATGGATCTTGCTCACCTCCGGGACGACCGGCGCCCCGAAGCTGGTCGTGCATACCTTGTCCTCTCTCGGCGGCACACTCCCTCAGCAGTCGAGTGCCCCCTGCGTCTGGAGCACGTTCTACGACATCCGCCGCTACGGCGGGCTGCAGATCTATCTGCGCGCCGTGCTCTCCGGCGTCCCCCTGGTGCTCTCGAGCGCCAGCGAGAGCCTGCACGATTTTCTCACTCGCGCCGCCGCGGCGGGCGTTACGCACATCTCCGGAACCCCCTCGCACTGGCGTCGTGCCCTGATGAGCGGCGATGCCGGCCTCATTTCACCGAACTACGTACGCCTCTCCGGCGAGGTGGCCGATCAGGCAGTGCTCGACCGGCTGCGCGCGGCCTATCCCAAGGCGCGCATCGCCCACGCCTTCGCATCGACCGAGGCCGGCGTCGCGTTCGAGGTCAACGACGGCCTGGCCGGTTTTCCCGCCGAGCTCATCGATGCGCCGCGCGCCCACGTCGAGATCAAGATCGAGGATGGGACGCTGCGCATTCGCTCCGGGCGCAACGCCGCACGCTACCTGGGCGAGACCGAGGGGGCCATCATCGGTGCCGATGGATTCGTCGATACGGGCGATCTGGTCGAGCTCATCGAGGGGCGCTACCACTTTCGGGGACGTCGGGGCGGCGTGATCAACGTCGGCGGACTGAAGGTATTTCCCGAGGAGATCGAAGCGGTGCTCAATTCCGACCCGCGCGTGCGCATGTCGCTGGTGCGCGCGCGGCGCAATCCCATCACCGGCTCCCTCGTGATGGCCGAGATCGTGCTGCGCGATGCGGCGGGCAGCGCCGACAGCGCGGGCGCCGAGGCACTGCGGCTCGAGCTTCTCGAGCGCTGCCGCAAGCGTCTGGCGGCGTACAAAGTGCCTGCTCTCATCCGCTTCGTCCCCGCACTGGCGCTCACGGCGGGCGGCAAGCTGGTGCGCCCCGCAGAGGGGGACCCCGCCCGCGGTGGCTCTCGTGCATAACATCATCGTCACCGGTGGCAGCCGCGGGCTCGGACTGGCCATCGCGAGCGCACTCGCCGATGCCGGTCATCGGGTGATCGCGCTTGCGCGCAAGGACTCCGAGGAGCTCGGCGCGGCGCGCGCCGCCGCCGCGAGCGCGGGGCGTGGAGTGATCGAGTTCCGCGCCCTCGACCTGGCCGAGCTCGACCGGATCCCGGAATTCGTGCGTGAGCTGCGCTCGCAGTTCGGCGTGCTGTACGGCCTCGTCAACAACGCCGGGCTCGGACTCACGGGCGTGTTGAGCACCATGCGGATCGCCGACATCGAGCGTCTGGTGCGCCTCAACACCCTCTCACCGATCGTGCTGACCAAGTACGTGGCCCGCTCGATGATGACGGCGCGCGCCGGGCGCATCGTCAACATCGCCTCGGTCGTCGCCTCGACGGGCTACAGCGGATTGTCGGTGTACAGCGCGACCAAGGCCTCGCTCCTGGGCTTCACGCGCTCTCTGGCGCGCGAGCTCGGCGCCCTCGGCATCACCGTCAATGCCGTCGCACCCGGTTTCATCGCCACCGAGATGACCGCCGATCTTTCCGAGGGCCAGCGCGCGCAGATCGCACATCGCAGCGCGCTCAAGCGTCTCGCGGAGCCGAGCGACGTCGCCCGCAGCGTCGAGTTCCTGCTGAGCGAGGCCGCGCGCAACATCACCGGAACCGTGCTCACGGTGGATGCCGGCAATACCGCCTGATTTCAGAGCCGCATCGTCCCCGCGATGATCTGCGCATGGCGGGCCGCATCGAGCGGCACATAGGCGCCCGTCTGCGCCTCCTGAACATAAAGCGGGTCGGAAATGCGCTGGGGGTCGAAACCTGCCTGCGCGAGCTCCTGCGCGCGCGGCTTGAAGGTGCCGGTGGCCGCGATGTGTGACTGCAACCGCAGGAACACCGGCCGGGCGTAGGGCGGCAGGCGCGCGGCCATCTCGCGACGAAACTGCTCGAGATCGAACGGCTCGGTCACGACGAGCGCAGCCATGCCGGCGCGACCGTCGGTGGCCGGAACCGCGACGCCGTAGACGACGGCCTCGCGCACCCCGCTCAAGGCCGCCAGCGCCTCGGCCACCTCCACCGTCGAGACGTTCTCCCCTTTCCAGCGAAAGGTGTCGCCGATGCGATCGACGAAGTAGAAAAATCCGCGTGCATCGCGCCGCATGAGATCACCGGTCCGGAACCATCGATCACCCGTCGCGAACACGTTCCTGAGCACCTTGAGATCGCTCGCCTGCGGATCGGCATACCCCTCGAAGCGACCTGCCCGTCCGTCAGGGCCGATCTGGCCGAGCGCTTCGCCGACCTCATCCGTCTCACAGCGCTCGCAGAATCCGTCCGCATTGCGCCGGGGCAATCCCCGCTCGGCGTCGAATCGCACCAGCTCGACCGGCACGCGCGGCGCGAGGAACGGTGGAATACGGCCCAGGGCCCCCGGCTCACCTTCGCAGTTGTAGAGAGAGAAATTGCCCTCGGTGGAGGCGTAGTACTCGAGAATGCGCGGAATGGCGAAGCGCTCCTGAAAGCGTTGCCACACATCGGCGCGCAGTCCGTTGCCGCAGGCGATGCGCAAGCCGTGCGCCCGCTCGAGAGGGTGCGGCGGCGCGTTGACCAGATAGCGGCACAGCTCGCCGATGTACTGAAAGAGCGTACAGCGCTCGCGCACGACATCGGCCCAGAACTCGGACACCGAGAAGCGCTCGCTCAGCACCACGGCTCCGCCCCCCAGGAGCGTCGCGCCGGTTGCAACCACACCCCCGACGCTGTGATAGAGCGGCAGGCAGTCGTACATGCGATCGCCGGGTCCCGTGTCGAGAAGTCCCGCGAACCAATGACTCCACTGCAGCACCCGCAGGTGACTCACGCGCGCCGCTTTCGGAAGACCCGTCGTGCCGGAGGTATAGATATAGAGTGCGGTTGCCTCGAGCGGTATGGTGCGCTCCTCGGAGCGCGCCAGCGGCTCATCGCTCAGGCGCTCGAGCTCGCTCTCGAGCGATCGCGCGGCGCCCTGCCCGCCTGCGGTGCGCGCCGCAGCGCTCACATAGAGCTCTGCGGGAGGTGCCATCGATGAGCGCACCGCCTCGAGTGCGGGTGCATGCTCGGCATCGCACAGGATGCGCCGAGGATGCACGAGCTCGAGCGAATGGCGCAGAGCGCCGCCCTCGAGCCGCGGGTTGATGAGAGCGACGGTGATTCCCGCGCGGCTCAGGCCGAGCCACACGCACAGATACTCCGCGCAGTTGCCCATCATCAGCGCGACGGTCTCGCCGGGCGCGAGTCCCTGTGCGAAGCGGGTGTAGCGGCGCGCGCGCGCCGCGAGCGCGTTGAAGCTGAGCGCCCCGGTGCGAGTCAGGAGGGCCGGCGCCTCGCCCCGCTCCTGCGCGATCCGCTCGATGAGCATCGCCAGCGGCACCGCGTCTCGCTCGATGCTCGCGGTGCGCTCCAGGGCGCGCAGCCAGGCGCGGCGCGCAAATTTGCCGTCGTTTTGCGGGGCGGTCAACCGAGCGTTTTCTTCTGCCTCACAGAGTGTGACCGTATCACGACTCGCCCGATCCGTTCGAGATACACTGTCATGATGAAGCCCGAAACGATCGCCATCCACGGGGGCTACGCCACGGATCCGACCACCAAGTCGGCGGCCGTGCCGATCTATCAGACGGCCGCCTACACCTTTGACAGCGCCGAGCACGGCGCAGCGCTCTTCAATCTCGAGGTCGAGGGCTATCGCTATACGCGCATCGCCAATCCGACCACCACCGTGCTCGAGCAGCGCGTCACGGAGCTCGAGGGCGGTGTGGGCGCGCTCAGCGTCGGATCGGGTCAGACCGCGCTCTATTATGCGAGCGTCAATGTCGCCGACATGGGGCGCAATATCGTGTCGGTGCCGCAGCTCTACGGCACGACCTACACGCTGTTCGCGCACATCCTGCCGCGTCAGGGCATCGAGGTCCGTTTTGGTCGCTCCGATCGTGCGCAGGACCTCGAGGCGCTGATGGACGAGAACACCCGCGCGCTGTTCTGCGAGACGGTCGGCAACCCCGCCGGCAACGTCTGCGATCTCGAGGCACTCGCCCAGCTCGCGCACCGCCACGGCGTGCCGCTGATCGTCGACAATACGGTCGCAACGCCGATCCTGGTGCGGCCGAAGGACTACGGCGCGGACATCGTGCTGCACTCGCTCACCAAGTTCATGGGGGGCCACGGCACGACCCTCGGTGGCATCGTGGTCGATTGCGGCACCTTTCCCTGGCAGCAGCATGCACCGCGCTATCCGATGTTCTGCGAGCCCGATGCCTCCTATCATGGGCTCGTCTATACCGAGCACTACGGGGATGCGGCCTTCATCGGTCGCTGCCGCAGCGTCTGGCAGCGCACGCTGGGAGCAGTCCTTGCGCCCATGAACGCGTTCCTGCTGCTGCAGGGAATCGAGACGCTGCCGCTGCGCATCGAGCGGCATGTCGAGAATGCGCGCAAAGTGGCGCAGTTTCTCGCATCAGACTCGCGCGTCGAAGCGGTGAACTATGCCGGCTTCGCGGACAACCCCTACCATCCCCTGGTGAAGAAGTATCTGAAGGGGCATGCCTGCTCCCTTCTCACCTTCGAGATCCGGGGCGGCTTCAAGGCGGGCATGCGCTTCTACGATGCGCTCAAGCTCTTCAAGCGTCTGGTCAATCTCGGAGACGCGAAGTCGCTTGCCTGCCATCCCGCCTCCACCACGCACCGGCAGATGTCACCGGCCGAGCAGCTCGCAGCCGGCGTCGGCCCCGGTAGCATCCGCCTGAGCGTCGGCATCGAGCACATCGACGATATCCTCGAGGATCTCGATCAGGCGCTCGCCGCCTCGACGCGGGCCGGTTAGCGGCGATTCGCCGATGCCCAAGGCAGCGCTGCCGCCGGTGAGCCCGGTGCTGTTTCCGCAAGCGGCCGAGCGACGCCGCATCGACGACCGGCTGACGGTCGCGCTCGCCGATGCCCTCGAGCGCGTGCAGCGCGGACCCGTCGCGCCGACGCTTGCGGCGGAGGCGTTCAAGCGCGAGCTCGCCGCCATGGACCTCGATACGCCGCGCGCCCTCGAGGAGGTGCTCGCCTGGACGCTCGAGCGGATGGAGCACGGCATCGTGCAGATGGCGAACCCGCGCTACTTCGGGCTCTTCAATCCGGGCGCGGCCTTCCCCGCGCAGTGCGCCGATCGCATCATCAGCCTCTTCAATCCGCAGCTCGCGAGCTCGGGATCCTCTCCCATTCCCGTCGCGCTCGAGGCGCATCTGATCCGGGAGCTCGGCGCGCGGGCGGGCCTCGGCGAGGGCGCCACGGGCCATTTCGCGACCGGCGGCTCGGAGGCCAACTACACGGCGTTGATCTGCGCGCTCACCGCCGCACATCCCGCCTTCGCCGAGGCGGGCGCCCGGGCCTTCGCGGGCGCACCGCGCTTCTACACCTCACGCGAGTGCCACATCGCCTGGCTCAAGATCGCGCATCAGGCAGGCATCGGGCGCGATGCCCTGCGGCTGATCGACACCGACGGCACGGGCCGCATGGCGAGCGCCGCGCTCGATCGCGCCATCGCCGAGGACCGCCGCCGCGGCGATGTGCCGGTGATGGTGGTCGCGACGGCCGGCACGACCGGCGCCGGCATGATCGACCCGCTCGAGGAGTGCGCCGCGCTCGCCGCGCGCGAGAGCCTCTGGTATCACGTCGATGCCGCCTGGGGCGGCGCGGCGCTCGCCTCGGAGCGGATGCGGGGATTGCTGAGCGGCATCGAGCGGGCCGACTCGATCACCATCGATGCGCACAAATGGCTGGCAACGACCATGGGCTGCGCGATGTATCTCACACGACGAGGCGAGATCCTGCCCCGAGCTTTCCATGCCTCGACGAGCTTCATGCCCTCGAGCGTGGCCCGTGTCGACCCCTACCTCACGAGCGTGCAGTGGTCGCGGCGTTTCCTCGGATTGAGATTGTTTCTCGCGCTGGCCACGGTCGGCTGGCGGGGTCTCGGCGCACACGTCGAGCGCAGCGTGGTGGTCGCCGAACGCATCGCCGAGCGCTTGACGGCCCTCGGCTGGTCGGTGATCAACACCTCGCCGCTCGCGGTGCTCGACGTCATCCCACCCGGCGCAGCCGAGCTGCGCGCACTCGTCAGCCGCGTGGTGAGCTCGGGCCGTGCCTGGGTCGCGCCGGCGACGTTCGAGGGGCGCACGGTCGTGCGCATCTGCGTCACTCACGGGCAGAGCGGGGAGGACGATGTGGAGTCTCTGGTCGCGGCCCTCGAGGCGAGCCGCACGAGCGGATGAGCGCTTCAGCACGCTCCTAGCGAGCGGCGCGCCGGGCGAGCGTTCGATCGATGAGCGCGACGATCGAAGCGCAGGACTCGAAGTTCTCCGGCGTGATGTCGGACTGCGCGATGGCGATATCGAATTCGAGCTCGACCGCCAGCATGAGATTCACCATCTTGAGCGAGCTCACCCCGAGCTCGCTCAAGCGGCGCTCGAGCGGAAAAGGCTCGGGAACGTCCGCCCCAGGTCCGAGAACCTGCTTGACCACCGCGACCAGCTGATCGCAGATACGTTTGCTCGGCAACGCCCTATCCTTTCCCACGCCTCATGGCGCCGCGCATCATACCGTGAAGCCCTGGAGGCCGAGAAAGCTGACATATGCTCCAAAATGTCGATTGCATCACTGGCCCGTCACACCGCGGGTTAATTGCATTGTCGAGCTGCGCACCGGTCGAGCATAATGGAACGTCACCCCGCCTCAACCGTAACACGGCGCAATTCATGGAAGCACAACGGATCACCCCCGTCGAAACCGGCGTGTCGAATGGCCCCCTCCGCAGCTTCACCGAGCGGGTCAAGGCGGCGGCCGCGGTCGCCGCAGCCCATGCCGATGCGGTCGATGCCGCGGCGCGCTTCCCCGCCGAGGCCTTCGCCGAGATCCGCAAGCAGCGTTTGCTCGGCATGATGGTGCCGGCCGCGCTCGAGGGCGAGGAAGCGAGCTTGAGCGAGCTGTCCGACGCCTGTTTCATTCTCGGTCAGGCGTGCTCGTCCGCCGGGCTGATTTTTGCCATGCATCAAATCAAGATGGCCTGCATCATCCGCCATGCCCGGGGCAACGCGGCCCTCGAGCGGATCCTGCGCGCCATCGCACAGGATCAGCTCCTGCTGGCCTCCTCGACCACCGAGGGCCAGGCAGGGGGCAACGTGCGCTCGAGCGAGGCTGCAGTCGAGCACATCGGGGCCGAAGTGACGCTCGAGCGCAAGGCGACCGTGATCTCCTATGCCGTCGAGGCCGACGGCATCGTGACGACCGCGCGCCGCGCGGCGGACGCGGCGGCCTCCGACCAGGTCTTGCTGGTGCTGCTCAAGAAGGATTACACGCTCGAGAAGCTGCAGATGTGGGACACGTTGGGCATGCGCGGCACGCACAGCGAAGGCTTCACGCTGCGCGCGCGCGCTCCCGCCGAGCAGATCGTTCCCGAGCCGTACGAGAAGATCCACCCGCAGACGATGGTGCCCTTTGCGCACCTGCTGTGGGGCTCGGTGTGGGCGGGTATCGCGGCCGTCGCCACCGCAAAGGCACAGACCTTCATGCGCAACGCCCTGCGCTCCTCCGGCGGACAGATGCCGCCCGGCGCGCCGCACTTCACGCAAGCGGCCTCGACCCTGCGTACGTTGCGCGGGGTGCTGGCCTCCTCGCTGCGCAGCTACGAGGCGGTGATGGATGACGAGAAGGCGATCATGTCACTCGACTTTCAGGCCATGATCACGCTCACCAAGGTGCAGGTCTCGGAGCTCGCGACGACCACCGTGCTGTCGGCCCTGCGCGCCTGCGGGCTCTCGGGTTATCGCAACGACACGCCGTTCAGCATCGGCCGACACCTGCGCGATGTGCTGTCGGCGCCGCTCATGATCAACAACGATCGCATTCTGCAGAACCTCGCGATGACCTCCGTGATGACGCCGCTGCCGGGCTCGATCAACGGCTGAGCATGGAGGGCTCCGTGCACCCACCGGCCGCGGTCGATCCGCTCGCCGACCTCGCCGATTCCCTGTTCCACCCGATGGGCGTCGACGGCGTGTACGCGCGCACGGCGCTCTATGTGCACATCACCGAGCGGCTCGAGGGCTACATCACGCGGCTGCGTGAGCCACAGGCCGAGGTGATGCGATTCCCGCCGGTGATGAGCCGCGCGCAGCTCGAGAAATCGGGCTACCTTGCAAGCTTTCCCAATCTTCTCGGCTGCGTGTGCGCTCTGCACGGCACCGAGAGCTTCATTCGCTCGGCGGCGGACCGGCTCGGTCAAGCCGGCGCGGGCGACTGGACCGATGCGCTGAGCGCATCGGATCTCGTGCTGTCACCGGCCGCCTGCTATCCCGTGTATCCAATTGCCGCCGCCCGCGGTGTGCTGCCCCCGCAGGGGCTGCAGTTCGACATCGAGGCCGAGGTGTTCCGCCGCGAGCCCTCGCGCAGCCTCGACCGGCTGCAGTCGTTTCGCATGCGCGAGTTCGTGCGCATCGCGGCGCCCGAGGAAATTCTCGCGTTTCGCGAGCGCTGGATGGCGCGCGCGCCGCAGATCGCCGCCGAGCTCGCCCTGCCCTATACGCTCGATGTGGCGAACGACCCGTTCTTCGGCCGCGTCGGCCAGGTGCTCGCGGTGAGCCAGCGCCAGCAAGCTCTCAAATTCGAGCTGCTGATTCCCTACCATCCGGACGCGAAGCCCACCGCCTGCATGAGCTTCAACTATCACTTGCAGCACTTCGGCCACGTGTGGGGCATCCAGAACGCCCAGGGAGCGTGCGCCCACACGAGCTGTGTCGCCTTCGGCATCGACCGGCTCGTCGTCGCGCTCTTCGCCCACCACGGGCTCGATCTCGATCGTTGGCCCGCCCTCGTGCGCCGCTCGCTCGAGCTTTAGAGGCGCGGCGGGCTCGCAGGGTCACACCGCACTTGCCGCTCGACGCCCACACGCAACGATTCCTCAGGGCACTCGCCGCCGGCAACCGGTGCGATGTGCTCACGACGAGCGTGGCCGAGCGGCGCCGCGGGCTCGCGCAGCTCATGCAGCTCGGATTTCAAGACTCTCCCATCGCATCGACCCGCGAGCTGCGCATCCCGGGCCCCGCGGGCGCGCAGGCGGCCAGGCTCTACGAGCCGCTCGAGGCCGACGCCGCACCGGCCCCTGGCATCCTGTATCTGCACGGCGGCGGGCTGGTCGCCGGCGGTCTCGACACCCATGACGGGGTCGCCCGGGCGCTGTGCCACTACAGCCGCTGCCGCCTGCTCGCGCTCGATTACCGGCTCGCGCCCGAGCATCCCTTTCCCGCCGCTCTCGAGGATGCACGAGCGGCGCTCGAGCATCTGGCCCGACACGGCGCAGATCTCGGCATGGACCCCGCGCGGCTCGCGCTGTGCGGCGATTCGGCCGGCGCGACGCTCGCCGTCGTGACCGCGCAATCGCTCGCAGGGCGCCTCGATCCGCCGCTCGCGCTGCAGGTGCTGCTGTGTCCCATCCTCGACTACAGTCGCCGCAGCGCCTCGCGGCGTGAGCTCGCGAGCGGCTACCTCATCGATGAGGCGACGCTCGAGCACGATCTGCGTCACTATGCGCCGGCCGTCCCGGCGGAGGATCCGCGCATCTCGCCGCTGCGGGCGGAGCGTCTCGAGGGTGTGCCGCCGACCCTCGTGCATACGGCCGAGTTCGACCCGTTGCGCGATGAGGGCCTGGATTATTTCAAACGGCTGCGGGTGAGCGGAGCGGCGCTGTCCTATACTTGCCACGCAGGTATGATCCACCTGTTTTACGGCCTCGGAGCGATCATTCCGCGGGCTCGAGTCGCGCTCGAGCAAGTCGGGCATGAGATCCGCACGGCCCTCGACTGAACGGTCGCTGCGGCGCCTCGCGCCGCTGCGGGCCGCGGGAGCTCGGTAATGATGGAACGCACGGCCGTGGAGCGCATCGTCCGAGAGCTGCATCAGGCGCGGCTCGCGGGCGATCTCGCCGCCATGTGCCGGCTGTTCGCCGAGCGCGGCCGATTCGAGATTGCCGGGGCGAGCGCGGACAAGCCGATCGCCATTCGCGCCGAGGACATCGCGACCTTCCGCCCGTGGCTCGCCATGATGACGAAGGTGTTTCGACTGACGCGCTACGAGATGCTCTCGCTCATCATCGAGCCGCCGCGCGCCGCCGCGCACTGGCGCGTCGATATCCTCTCGAAGGTCACCGGCGCGACCGTGCCGACCGAGCTCATCGACCTGATCGAGGTCAAGGATGAGCGCATCGCGAGCTACGTCGAGCTCTTCGTCCCGCGCTGATCTACAGGCCGAGCGTGAGCTGGGGCGAGGGCTGCCCGGGCGGCCGGAAGAGACTCGTGTCGAGATCATGGCGCCCGCCCGAGTCCTCGAAGCCGAGCTTGCGCGCGATGAGCGCGAAGCGGCTCGCGAGAAGCTCCGCGTAGGCGCCGTTGCCGCGCATGCGCTCGCCGAAGCGCGCATCGTAATCCTTGCCGCCGCGTGCCTGCTGGATGAGGGACATGACATGGGCGGCGCGGCCGGGTTGATGATCCTTGAGCCACTCGCGAAACAGGCCCTTGAGCTCATGCGGCAGACGCAGCAGCACGTAGCCCGCGCTGCTCGCGCCTGCGGCACGGGCCGCGCTCAGGATGGCTTCCATCTCATGATCGGTGAGCGCAGGAATGACCGGAGCGACTAGCACACCGACCGGAACGCCGGCGCGGGAGAGCTCCTCGATCACACGCAGGCGCGCCTGTGGTGATGCGGTGCGCGGCTCGAGCGTGCGCTTGATGTCGTCGCAGAGCGAGGTGATGCTCACCATCACGGAGACCAGCCGATCCCGGGCCATCGGTGCCAGCAGGTCGAGGTCGCGCACGATGAGGGCGCTCTTGGTGACGATGCTCACCGGGTGCCGGCACTGCGCGAGCACCTCGAGAATGCTGCGGGTGACCTTCAGGCGCCGCTCGAGCGGCTGCCAGCCGTCGGTGTTGATGCCGAGCGCGATCGGCTTGCACGCATAGCGCGGCTTGCTCAGCTCCGCCTCGAGCAGCTCGACCGCCCCGTCCTTGTAGAAAAGCTTGGTCTCGAAGTCGAGGCCCGGCGAGAGCCCGAGGTAGCTGTGGGTCGGCCGCGCGAAGCAGTAGACGCAGCCATGAGCGCAGCCTCGATAGGGGTTGATGGAATACTCGAAGCCCACGTCGGGGGAGTCATTGCGCGTGATCACCGTGCGGGCCCGATCCGGCAGCACGCTCTCCTCCGGAGCTCTGGGCTCCTCCTCGCTGTACCAGCCGTCATCGGCTTTCTCGGCGCTCAGCGTCTCGAAACGCCCGACCGGATTGGACGCGGTACCGCGTCCCTTCTGCACGCTGTGATCGATGAAGTGCCGTGGCATGGGAGGACTTTAACGCGCGGCGCACGCGCTCGTAAATCCAGTACCGCGCACCCGCGACTACTGTATGAGAGCGGCCGGCACCCCGGGCGCACGGCGCGGCGCGCGATCGAGACGCGACTCGCGCGTGGGCGCAGAGACGGGTCGGGCGAGCCCGAGCCTGCGCATGAGGGATTGCGCATCGAAGGGCGCGCGCAGCTTGTCATCCGTGTTGTCGAAATAGCAGTACACATCGCGCGGACGCCGCGGCGCCGAGCGCCCGGCGAGAATCTTGCGCGAGGGCGTGGGCTCATCGCCCGCCTGCCAGGCGCGAATGCGCTCCGCCCAACGCTCGAGTGCCTTCTCACCGTAGCCGCTCCGATACAGCTCCTTGTGCCCGTGCAGGCGCAAATAGAGAAAATCAGCCGTGACGTCCTCGAGCATCGGCCAGCGGCCGGCGCTCTCCGCGATCACCAGCGCGATGCCGTGCGCGCACAGAAGATCGATGAAGGCCGGATCGAGGAACGAGGCATGGCGCACCTCCACGGCGTGGCGCAGCGGGCGGGCCGCGTCGAGCGTGAGACAGGTGCGCCCGCGCATGATGCGCAGATCGCGCCGGCGCGCGAGCGCGCGCGCCGCATCGGTGTCGCGCGGCAAGCGCTCGAGGAAGGCGCCGAGGCGGTCCCGGTCGAATTTGAAATTGGGCGGGAACTGCCAGAGGATCGGGCCGAGCTTCTCGCGCAGCTTGAACAGCCCCGAGGCGAAGAAGTTCGCCAGCGGGCGCTCGATGTCCTTCAGCCGCTTCATGTGCGTGATGAACCGGCCGCCCTTGACCGCGAAGACGAAATCCGCGGGTGTCTCCCGATACCAGGTCTCGTAGCTCTCCGGGCGCTGCAGCGAGTAGAAGGAGCCGTTGATCTCGATGCTGCCGAGCCGCTCGGCGGCGAAGGCGAGCTCGGCCTGCTGGGGCAGGCGCGCCGGGTAGAAGCTGCCGCGCCACGGCGCATAGCGCCAGCCCGAGATGCCGATGCGGATGCGGGCGCTCACGGAGTCTGATCCGGAAGCCGTGCGGCGCGCTTCAGATCGGCGATGAGAAGCGCGCGCAGCTCGACGGCGCGCTCGCCCTCGGCGCGCAGAATCGCGGACGGATGGTAGGTGGCGACGATCCAGCGCCCCGTCGAGTGCCTCAATTGCGCGGCGCGAGCTTTCTCGATCGTCGGCCCCGCAGCCCCCATGAGCGCGCGCAGCGCCGTCGCACCGAGCGCGACCAGCGCCTTCGGCTTGACTTCGTCGATTTCCTGCTCGAGCCAGATATTGCAGGCCCGGATCTCGGCCAGACTCGGCTTCTTGTGCAGCCGGCGCTTGCCGCGCGGCTCCCACTTGAAGTGCTTGACCGCATTGGTGATGAACAGGTCGGCCCGCGTCAAGCCCGCGGCCTCGATCGCAAGGTCAAGCAGTCGCCCTGCGGGGCCCACGAACGGATGACCCTGCCGATCCTCCTCGTCCCCGGGCTGCTCACCGACGAGCAGCAGCGTCGCGTGGCGGCGCCCTTCACCGGGCACCGCCTGGGTGGCGCGCTTCCAGAGGTCGCAGCGGCGGCAGTCCTTGAGGTCCTCCACGCCGGCATCCTATGCCACCCTCACGCGCAGGGGCCGCACACGCCGCGATCAGCGCCTGTCTCCGGCGGGCGCGCTCCGCTGTAGGACTCATGCGGTAGGACAACAGAGACAGTCGCATGCGTGCACAGCGGCTGCCGCATGAAGTGCACCGCAGCCAGACTAGGGCTCACATGTCACAAGAAGCGGAGTTGCCATGAAGATCATTGCCAGCGCCTTGGTGGCCGCGTGCATGCTCGGCGGCTGCATCAGCAGCTCGAGCCCGCCCGAGCCGCAGAAAACAACCGTCGTCGTGCCGCAGAACGGTCAGACGACCGTGGTGTGTCAGGACGGCTCTCAGCCGCCCTGCCGCTAGAGCAACGGACCGGCCATCGGTTGAATGAGGCAGGGACGCCGCCCGTACGCTGGGTGATGGCGATTCGCTGCACTCGCCGCCAGAGCTGGCCGGCAAAAAGCACGCCGCGGGGATGAATCGACAGACCGGCGGCCTGAAGCGCCTCGGCGACCCAGGTATTGCAGGTGTGCAGGGCCGAGTAGCGCGCGGCCGCCCGGTAATAGGCGCTCCCCTCGTACGGGCCCGGGGCGTAGGGGGCGGGCGGTAGAGTTGCCCCCTGCTCGAAGGCGTTGAGCAGAAATCCCTCGAGGGCCGCCGCCTGTTCCGCGTGAAGGTGCAGGCGGATCACATGCGCCGCGCCGAACGCCTCCTCGGGGGTGCCCTGGATGGCCGTGAGCAGAATGAGCGCGCGGCCCGGCCACAAAGCTTCGAGCAGCACCGGGCCGTGACGATGCTTCGACAGCAAATAGCGCAGATCGCCGAAGCCCAAGAACAGATACCTCGCGCCGGGAAATCCCCGAGCGAGCGCTGCGAGAGGCCCCTTGAGCGTGTCGGTCGCAAAGCCGATATCGATGTGCCAGCCGCGACGCGCGAGGATCACCTGCGCATCGGACCCGTGCGCATTGACCGGTGCATCGACCGCCTGCGCATCGACCGCCTGCGCATCGACCGGCTGCGCATCGCTCAGGCTCGTCGGCGGGGCCCCGGCGGGGGCGGTCCCCGTCCAGCAGATCGCGAGCAGGACGGCGGCCGCGCGCTTCAAGACCGTGGGTGACCTCCTCGCCAACATCCTTGAAGTGTAGCGGCCCCGCGGGCGCCGTCCTTGCAGAGGGGCCGTGGCTGTGGGCATGCTGCGCGTGGGCCGCAGATCGAGGGCCCTTTCCGGGGGGTCTCGATGAGCAAAGAGCGATCGAGCGGGCATGTCGGCTAGCCACATGCGGCGCGCCGGCGGACGGGCGCGTCGGACCGGCGCCGGGCGCATCGCACAACTTCCCTGGTGCGTGCTCAGGAATCCTTACGCGCCCCTCGAGGTGCTGTCGGCCGATCAGATCGAGGCGATCCATCTCACCTCGCTCCGCATCCTCGAGGAGCTCGGCATGCAGGTGCTCTCGGCGCGGGCGCTGCGGATCCTCAAGGCCGCAGGCGCCTCGATCGATGAGGCGAGCGGACAGGTGCGTCTCGATCGAGCGCTCGTCGAGACGGCGCTGCGCTCGGCGCCCGCGCGCTTCGTGCTGACGCCGCGCAATCCCGAGCGCGCCGTGACGCTCGGGGATAATCACATCAACTTCGGTCTGGTGGCGGGGCCGCCGAACGTGCACGACTGCGTGCGCGGACGACGCGCGGGAAATTACCCGGATTACTGCGACTTCGTGCGTCTCGCGCAATTCTTCAATGCGATTCACCTGCTCGGCAATCAGGTCTGCGCCCCCATCGAGCTGCCGGCCCACTCGCGCCACCTCGATACATATCGCGCCAATCTGCTGTACTCGGACCGGGTGTTCCATTGCTCGGCGATCGGATCAGGCCGCGCGCTCGATGCGATCCGCATGGTCGCCCTTGCGCGCGGTCTCACGCTCGAGGCCCTCGCGGCGAGCCCATCGGTGATCACGATCATCTCGGTCAACAGTCCGCGGCGCTTCGACGAGTCGATGCTCGAGGGCCTGCTGACGATGGCCGAGCACGGCCAGGCCGTCGTCATCACCCCGTTCACTCTGATGGGCGCGATGGCGCCCGTCTCGCTCGCCGCAGCGCTCGCGCAGCAGAACGCGGAGGCGCTCTTTGGAATCGTGCTCGCCCAGCTGGTGCGTCCGGGCACGCCGGTGATGTACGGCGCCTTCACCTCGAACGTCGACATGCGCTCGGGCGCGCCGGCATTCGGCACGCCCGAGAACGCCAAGGCCAACGTCGCGAGCGGGCAGCTTGCGCGGCGCTACGGGCTGCCCTATCGGACCTCGAATGCGAGTGCCTCGAACGCGGCCGATGCGCAGGGCGCCTATGAAACCCAGATGTCGCTCTGGGGCGCCATCCTCGGACACGGCAATCTCATCTACCACGCGGCGGGCTGGCAGGAGGGCGGTCTCACCGCCTCGTTCGAGAAGCTCGTGCTCGACGTCGAGATGCTGCAGATGATGATCGAGTTCCTGAAACCGATCCGGGTCGATGAGCAGGAGCTCGGTTTCGAGGCCGTGAGCGGCGTCGCGCCGGGTGCGCACTTCTTCGGCGAGCCGCATACGCTCGAGCGCTACGAGCATGCGTTCTATCGGCCGCTGATCTCCAACTGGCAGAACTACGAGAGCTGGCAGATCGCGGGCGCCCGGGATGCAACGCAGCGCGCGACCGCGCTCTGGCAGCAGGCCCTCGCCGAATACGAGGAGCCGGCGCTCGAACCGAGCGTGCGCGAGGCACTCGATGCGTACGTGACTGAGCGGCGGGCCGAGATTGGCACCGGGGAGCCCTGAGCGCCGTCCACGGGGACGAGCGGCATGATCGCGCGGTGGCCGCGACGGCGCGTGCTGGTGGCGCTCGCGTTCATCGGTATCATCATCGCCTACACCGACCGGGTGAACATCTCGGTCGCCGCGGTGGCGATGCAGGAGCACTTCGCCTGGTCGCAGACGCAGAAGGGCTTCATTCTCGCCGCCTTCTTCGTCGGCTACCTGTGCTTCATGTTCCCGGCGAGCCTGCTGGCCGCACGCTTCGGCGGCCAGCGCGTGGCCACCTGCTCCGTGCTTGCCTGGTCCCTGTTCACTCTGCTGACGCCCGCGGCCGCGGGATCATCGATCGCGGCGCTCATCGCCACCCGCATCGCCCTCGGCATGGGCGAGGCGGGAATCTATCCGGCGACCTACGAGCTCTTCGGTCGCTGGGTGCCGCCGACCGAGCGCGGGCGGGCCGCAGCGCTCATTCTCAGCGGCACGCCCGCCGGCACGCTCATCGGACTCATCGGCAGCGGCTGGCTCGTGCAGCATCAAGGCTGGGCCCTGCCTTTCTACGTGTTCGGCGTGTTGGGATTGCTGTGGCTCATCCCGTGGGTGCGTGAGGTGCGAAACGATCCGCTCACCGATCCACGGCTCGAGGCCGCGGAGCGCGCGCTGCTCACGGCTCGACCGCCCTCCGCGGTATCACGCCTGCCCTTGCGCCGGCTGCTGTTTCGCGCGCCGATGCTGGGCATCGTCGCCGGACACGTGGCCTTCACCTGGAATCTGTACATGCTGCTCTCGTGGATGCCGAGCTACTTTCGCGAGGTGCAGCACCTGAGCATCGCGAGCTCCGGCCTGTTCGCGGCCGCGCCGTGGCTCAGCATGTTCGCGTTCGGCAACTGGTCGGGCGTGGTGGCCGACCGGATGATCGAGCGCGGCGTGAGCGCAACCACCACGCGCAAGCTCATGCAATGCGGCGCTCTGCTCCTCTCCGCGGGTTTTCTGCTGGCGCTGAAGGGCGCGCATTCACCCCTGCCGGCCCTGCTGCTGCTGTGCGCCGCCACTGCGGCACTCGCCTGCGCCTCGGCGGGCTACATGGCGATCTATCTCGACATCGCGCCCCGCGGCTGCGCCGTTCTCTGGGGGTTCGGCAACAGCTTTGCGACGATCCCCGGAATCGTCGGTGTCGCCCTCACCGGATGGCTCCTCGACGTGACGGGAACCTACTCGGCCGCCTTCGTGCTCTCGGCCATCGTGAGCGCGCTCGGCGCACTCGCGTTCGCAGCGCTCGCCGATGCGCGGGCGATCGAGAGCGCTCCCGAGGCGGACGCGCAGAGCTAGGGCCGGCGATGATGGATCGCGTTGACAGGCGCTAGCGTGAGGACAGGCTCCGCAGGTAGGGAAACTCGCGCATCGAGCGCGGGCGCGCAATGTGAAAGCCTTGCGCGTAACCGATGCCGAGCCGGCCGAGCTCGGCCAGCACCTCCGGCGATTCCACGCGCTCGGCGATCGTCTGAATGCCCATCGCCCGTCCGACCTGGCTGATGACCTCCACCATGCTGCGATCGATCGGGTCGCTCGTCACCCTCTCGATGAACTGCCCGTCGATCTTCAGGTAATCGACCGGCAGGGTCCTCAAGTACATGAAGGAGGAGAGGCCGCTGCCGAAATCATCGAGCGCGAAGTGGCAGCCGCGACTCTTCAACTCCTTCATGAAGTAGACGACGTTGCCGAGATTCGCGACGGCCGCCGTCTCGGCGATGTCGAAGCACAGCGCGCCCGGCGCGAGCTCCTGGGCGGCGAGCGCGCTCAGCAGGAACTCGAGAAAGCGCTCATCGTTGAGCGAGGTGCCCGAGAGATTGACGGAGACCGTGTAGGGGCGCAGGCCCGAGGCGGGCCGGTGCACGACCCGCTCGAGGGCCTGCCTCACCACCCAGCGATCGATCGCCGGCATCGCGTTGTAGCGCTCGGCCGCGGGAATGAACTCGGCGGGCGCCACGAGTGCGCCCGATTCGTCGCGCAGCCTCAGCATGAGCTCGAAATGCTCGCGCTCCTGCGCCGCAACGCCGATCGGCACGATCGGCTGAAAGTGCAGCTCGAAGCGCCCTTCCTCGCTCGCGCGCGCGAGCTTCGACACCCAGTGCATCTCGCGGTGCCGCTCCGGAACCTCGTCGGGCTTGTAGAGCTGCACGCGATTGCGCCCCTGGTCCTTGGCGGCATAGCAGGCGACGTCGGCTGCGCTCATCACGCTCGCGACGGTCGGCGTCTCGCTCGTGATCTCGACGAGGCCGACGCTCACGCCCACCGTGAGCGCGCCGTCCTGCCAGATGAAGCGGTAGTCGCGAATCGCCTGGCGCAGCGCTTCGGCAATGCGCTCCGCCTGGTCGAGCGGACAGCTCTGCAGAAGAATCCCGAACTCATCGCCGCCGAGCCGCGCCAGGGTGTCGCCGCTGCGCACCCGGGATTGCAGCACGCCGGTGATCTGCTTGAGCAGCTGGTCCCCGGCCGGGTGACCGCAGGTGTCGTTCACCAGCTTGAACTGATCGAGGTCGAGATAGAGCAGCGCGTGGCGGCTGGTGGGGTCCTGGCGCACGCTCTCGACGGCGGCGGTGAGGCGGTTCTCGAACTCACGCCGGTTGATGAGCCCGGTGAGCGCATCGTGGCTTGCCTGATAATGCAGCACCCGATGCAGCCGGCGCTCCTTGCTCGCATCGCGGAACACCATCACCGCGCCGATGAGGTTGCCGGCCCGGTCGCGGATCGGCGCGGCCGAGTCCTGGATGGCGATGTCCTGCGCGCGGCGATTGACGAGCACGGTGTGCTCGGCAAGCCCCAGGACCTGGCCCTCGCGCAAGCAGCGCATGATCGGACTCTCGCTCGCCTCACGGGTGCTCTCGTCGATCACCGTGAGGATGTCGCCGATCGAGCGGCCTTGCGCGTCGCGATTCTCCCAGCCCGTGAGGCTCTCCGCGACCGGATTCATGTAATCGATCCGACCCTCGGAGTCGGTGGTGATGACCGCATCGCCGATCGACTGCAGGGTGACCTGCGCCCGCTCCTTCGCCTGGAACACCGCGGTCTCCGCCCGCTTGCGCTCGGTGATGTCGGCGATGCTGCCCTCGTAACCGATGAGATTGCCCTCCTTGTCGCGCACGCTGCGGCAGTTGTCGACGACCACGAGCATGCTGCCGTCCTTGCGGCGCAAGACGCACTCGACGTTGCGAATCTCGCCGTCGCTCTCCATGCGGCGCACGAAACTGTCGCGCTCGCTCGGATACCAGTAGAGCGAGGCGGCGGAAATCGCGTAGATCTCCGCGGCGCTCTCGTATCCCAGCATCTGCACGAACGCCGGGTTCACGAGCTGGATGCGCCCTTCGCGCGTGGTCCGGTAGACCCCCTCCATCACGCTCTCGAACAGGCCGCGGAACTTCGCCTCGCTCGCGCGCAGCGCATCCTCGGCGTGGCGCCGCTCGATCGCGATGCCCGCAATCTGGGTCATGCGCGACATGAGCTCGTGATCGCGCGGCGAGGGCAGCCCCGCCTTGCCGTGGAAGACGGCGAAGGTCCCCGTAATCGTGCCCTCGGCGAGAATCGGCGCCGACCAGGCCGCGCGCAGGCCGGCGTGGCGCGCCACTTCGCGCCGAAACTCCCACAGCGCATCGGACTCGATGTCGGCGACCGTCACCTGACGCGACAGGTACACCGCCGCCGCGCAGGAGCCGTAGCGAATGCCGACAGGGGTATCGTCCATCGCGGCGACGAAGGCGCGGGGCAGCGTCGGTGCGACGCTGCAGCTCAGCATCTGCCGCTCGGCATCGAGCAGATTAATGGCGCACGAGCAGCCGGTGATCACGCGCTCCATCACCTCGCAGATCGCCTCGAGCACCGAGCCGAGTGGGGCGTTGGCCGCGATCTTCTCGAACACGCGCCGCTCGCCGGCGGCGATGGCCTCGCTGCGCTTGCGCTCGGCGATGTCCGTGATGCTCGCCCGGATGAGCCGCCGGCTCGAGCTCGGCAGGCGCACGAAGCGCACCTCGCAGGGCAGCGTGTTCCCCAGGGCATCGCAGTGAACCCACTCGAACACCGGCGCCTCGCCCGCCAGCGCCCCCTCGATGTAGCCGCGGGGAACGCCGAAGGAGGGGCTGCCGTCCGATTGACGAGGCGGGCTGATCTTGTCCGGGCCGCAGGCGAGGAGCGTCGCGCGATCCATCTTGAAGAACCGGCACGCGTTCTCGTTCACATCGACGAAGGTGCCGCGGTCGACGTCGAAGACGACGATGACCTCCGGCGCGTGCTCGACCAGGGTGCGGTAGCGCGCCTCGCTGTCGCGCACCGATTGCTCCGACAGATGCCGCTCGGTGACGTCGCGGATGCACACGATGTAGCCTTCGCTGCCCTCGAGCCGGGCCTTGCTCACCGCGAGCTCGACCGCGACGCGGGCG